>Ga0247720_100181_pt1 | contig 29308 bp, 33 predicted proteins | sample MSEWel2015_12_15_FD_189078 | JGI IMG/M metagenome (GOLD analysis project Ga0247720, IMG submission 189078) | Subsurface sediment microbial communities from gas well in West Virginia, United States - MSEEL Well Study Marcellus 3H_2015_12_15 | ecosystem: Environmental > Terrestrial > Deep...
CATCACTGTTTGAATTGGTGGGGTAGAACTCCTAACCCTAATCGGCTCTGTCCTTGTTGGTGCTGCGGTAGAGGACTCTTTTCGTGATGGTTGACCTACAGTAGCTTGACTCTATCCAGCTACCTAGGTTTCTTGCTTCCCGGCGAACTCTGGTGCTATAATCGGGAAGGAAGTGGGGGTGGATCGGGCCTGGTGGCTTGCCCGGACTTCAAATCCGGCGGCGGACGAGTTCGCCCGCGGTGGGTTCGATTCCCACACACTCCCGCCAAGGAACTGCCTTGGGCGGCCAGGCGAGAAAATACCGGTTGCGCTCGGGCTGCCGACTGTGGTAAAATGCATTTAACGTACTCGGCAATGCGACGAAGGGGAAGAGTACCCTGGGCGGAAGGCTGAAGAGAGCCGCCGGCGGTGGGAAGGCGGTGCCGGAAGCCGAGGCGAATGGGCCCCTGAGCAGGTGTGGCTAAAGCTGCCGGGCTAAGTAGCTGCACCCGGAAGTCCGCCGTTAGCCGGACAGGATATCGCGGTTTACCGCCGTATCCGTAAAGACGGCCCTTTCATTTAGGTGGCAAAAAGCACACTATCCTGAATGATAGCGTGCTTTTTGTTTTACCAGGGCTAATTAGGGTGGCACCACGGAGAGCATCCGTCCCTTGCGGGCGGGTGCTTTTCTTTTTCAGTAGGGGGTGATGCCGATGACCTGAAGGGAGGCCGCCGGCGGACGGAGACCCAGAACAAAAGTTTGCTTGGTGGGTAAGAAGGCCGGGTGAAAGAAAGATGAAAGGAGTGCTGAGAATGGAGGACGTAAGAATACTCCTTAGTGAGCAGGAGATGCCTACACACTGGTACAACGTCCAGGCCGATATGCCGAATCCGCTTAAGCCCCCGCTTAACCCGCGCACGGGAGAGATCATGGCTCCGGCGGAGCTCAAGGCGATTTTCCCGGAAGCGCTCCTCGAGCAGGAGATGGCGCGTGAGCCCTACATCGAGATTCCTGAAGAAGTCCGCGAACTTTACCGGCTGTGGCGGCCCTCGCCGCTTGTGCGCGCCCGGCGGCTGGAGAAAACTCTGGATACTCCCGCCCGGATCTACTACAAATACGAAGGCGCCAGCCCTGCCGGAAGCCACAAGCTTAACACCGCCATCCCCCAGGCCTACTACAACAAACAGGCGGGCATAAAGCGCCTGGCTACGGAAACCGGCGCCGGGCAGTGGGGCACGGCTCTGGCCATGGCCGCGAATTTCTTCGGCCTTAAGTGCACGGTCTACATGGTCAAGGTGAGCTACCGGCAGAAACCCTACCGCCGCTCGCTGATGCAGGTCTTTGGGGCTGAGGTTTACGCCAGCCCGACCGACAAGACCGAAGCCGGGCGCGCCGTCCTGGCCAAAGATCCAGACTCCCCGGGGAGCCTGGGCATTGCCATCAGCGAAGCCGTGGAAGACGCGGTAAAGCACCCCGACACGAACTACGCCCTCGGCAGCGTGCTCAACCACGTGGTACTGCATCAAACCATCATTGGCCTCGAGGCTATGAAACAGCTGGAAAAGACCGGGCACTACCCGGATACCGTAATTGCCTGTAGCGGAGGTGGCAGCAATTTCTGCGGCCTGGCCCTTCCCTTCGTCCGCGACAAAATCCGGGAAGGTAAGCGTACCCGCATAGTGGCCGTGGAACCTACTGCCTGCCCGAGCCTGACGAAGGGCAAGTTTACCTACGATTTCGGCGATGAAGCGCACCTTACCCCGCGGATGATGATGTACACGCTGGGCAGCGACTTCGTACCGCCGGGCATCCACGCAGGCGGGCTCCGCTATCACGGCGCCTCGCCCATCCAAAGCCAGCTCCTGCACGACGGGTTGATTGAAGCCAAGGCCTACGGGCAGCTGGCGGTGTTTGAGGCGGCGGTGCTGTTTGCCCGCGCTGAAGGCATCGTCCCGGCGCCGGAGTCCGCTCACGCCATAAGGGCGGCCATCGACGAAGCCTTAGCCGCGAGAGAAGCAAGTGAAAAGCGGACAATTCTCTTTAACCTGAGCGGTCACGGCTTCCTCGACCTCAGCGCTTACGACGCCTACCTCGCCGGCGAGCTCCAGGATTCCAGCCTCGACGACGCTGCCCTGGCGAAGATCCTAGCTAAGCTCTCCTGACGGCGGTAATGCCGGCCTGCGGGGCGGGGAGCACACCCCGCCCCTTTTCCGCGCCTTCCGGGCCGGCCAGTTTACAACAAAAGAAAGCTGGCGCCCGCTGCGCCCGGTGCCGATGTGGTGAAGGGCGACAACATCGCTTCCATCACCTTCGCCCAAAACGAGGGTTCCTTCTTGGCCGGGGCTCTGGCCGCGCTTATGACCACGCATACCGAGCTTCCCGGCATGAACAAGGAGAAGATCATCGGCTGGGTGGACGGCATGGACATGGCCATCCTCCGCGACTTCCTTACCGGCTATGAGCGGGGCGCAAAGTACATCGACCCGGAGATTAAGGTCCTCTCTGCCTTTGCTGGCTCTTTCAACGATCCGGCCAAGGGCAAGGAACTCACCTTGGCCCAGTACAAGCAAGGCGCCGATATCGTCATGAACGTGGCAGGCGGCACGGGCCTGGGGATCCTGGAGGCGGCCAGGGACGCCGGCAAGGACGCGATCAGCCCGGTCGACACCGCGGGCAGGAAAAGGTTGTAAAGAACGCGAATACTTGCTCAAATCCTGTAAGCCGGTAGATGGGCATTGGCAAGGTGGCGAAGGAAGCTGGGGTGTCGGTGGCTACAGTATCGCGCGTCCTCAACTACACTGGGCATCTCGGCATCTCAAGGAAGAGACGTACCGGAAGGTCATCGCCGCTATTTGGCGCCTAAACTACGTGCCCAACGGCGTTGCCCGCAGCATGGTAAAGGGGAACACGCGCCGATAACATCGTCTTCGCCCGCCTGGCGAAGCCGCCGCTTACCACGGTGGAGCAGCCTTCCTACCTCATCGGCGTCACCACCTAAGAGGTGGCCATGGAGCGCATCGCCTGGCGCGAGCTGCCGGTACAGAAAAAGCTTTTCAAGCCCACCTTGGTCGTGCGGGCATCATCGCAAGGAGAGGGGTAGATAGCGTGAGCATTGTTGTGGTCGGGAGCCTGAATATGGACCTTACGGTCTCCGTCCGCGAGAGACCCCGTACGGGGGAGACCGTGCTCGCCTCGGACGTGCGCTATGCCGGGGGCGGCAAAGGGGCCAACCAGGCCATTGCCGCCGCCCGCCTGGGCGCAGGCGTGGACATGGTGGGGAAAGTGGGTGACGACCCCTTCGGTGCCACCTTGATCCGAAACTTGGGGGCGGATGGCGTGGGCACGGCGGGCGTAAAGGTGGAGCCGGGGGTTTCTTCAGGAGTGGCCTTCATTACTATTGATGCGGCCGGGGAGAACCAGATTATCGTTTCTCCCGGGGCCAACGCCCGACTTACGCCAGAGGACGTCCGCGCCCATGCCGAGCTTATCTCAGGAGCCAGGGTTCTTTTACTCCAGCTGGAAATTCCCCTGGCCACGGTTCAGGCGGCGGCGGAACTGGCCCATAAGCACGGGGTAACGGTCATCCTCGATCCCGCCCCGGCCCAGCCCTTGCCGGAAGAGCTTTTACGCCTGGTAGATTTCCTTACGCCGAACGAGCACGAGGCGGCTGGGCTGAGTGGGCAGCCCATAACAGACCTAAAAAGCGCCAGGCTCGCAGCGGCAAAACTTTTGAGCCGGGGCCCGCGCCATGTTCTTCTCAAGCTCGGCGAACGCGGCGTGATTTACGCTAGCGGCAACCGGTTTGAACACCTGCCGGCCTTTCCCGTACAGGCGGTGGACACTACCGCCGCCGGCGACGCCTTCGGTGCAGCTTTTGCCGTAGCCTGGTTAGAAGAAGGCGATATCTACCGTGCTTTGACCTTTGCCAACGCGGTGGGGGCGCTTGCGGTTACCAGACCGGGAGCGCAGCCCTCCTTACCCTACCGAAAGGAGGTGGAGATGTTCCTTGCGGCCAGGCAGGGGTGAAGCGGCCGGCGCGCAGGGGAAAGCAGAAAAAGCCGGTCGCCCATGGTCATGGATGCTGCTCCGCCGGACGACATCCCAGTCACTCTGGCGGCCTTATGTGTCGCGGTGGCCTTTACCGGCGGGGTATTCAACGCAGATAGAAGTGAAGCTGCACACTTGGGCTTCCCTTCTCAGTTCATGCTGATGATTGCCTATCTGGTTACGGTGGCCGTGCTGGTCGTCGTCTCGCGCTGGGCCGCCCTGCCGCGCCGCCTGAAACTACCGAGCGTTACCGAGGAGGCGAGACAATGAAACGGAAAATCATCCTGGACATCGATCCCGGCCACGACGACGCCGTGGCCCTCCTCATCGCCGCGGCGAGCCCCGAACTCGAACTCGTCGGCATCACCACCGTGGCGGGCAACCAAACCCTGGAGAAGACCACGCTGAATGCCAGGCGTGTGGCCACCGTGGCCGGCATTAAAGTTCCCATCTACGCCGGGCTGGCCCGGCCGCTCGTGCGCGATCAGGTTATCGCTCCCAACATTCACGGCGAATCGGGGCTGGACGGACCCGACTTGCCGGCGCCTGAAGTGCCCGTTGAGAAAGAGCATGCCGTAGACTTCATCATCCGGACGCTGGACGAGTCGGACGGCGACATCACCTTGGTGCCGACGGGTCCTCTTACCAACATTGCGGCCGTCTTCATCCGCCGGCCCGACCTCGCCCGGCGGGTTAAAGAGATCGTCCTCATGGGCGGCGCCTACGGCCTGGGGAACGTCACGCCCGCGGCCGAGTTCAATATCTACGCCGACCCGGAGGCGGCCCACGTGGTCTTTACCGCCGGAGCGCCCATCACCATGGTGGGCCTTGACCTTACGCACCAGGCTACGGCCACGCCGGACGTTTTGGAGCGCCTCCGCGGCCTGAGGACGCGCGTGGGGGACCTGGTAGCGGAGCTTCTCACTTTCTTTGGTTCTACCTACCACAAGGTCTACGGCATGGAGGCGCCGCCGGTGCACGATCCCTGCACGGTGGCCAAGCTGATCGATCCGGATGTGTTCACCACGCGGCCGGCCTACGTCGCGGTGGATACCAAGAGCGACCTCAACTACGGCCGCACCGTCTGCGACTTTTACGGCCTCACCGGCCATGCGCCCAACGCCCAGGTGGCCATGAAACTCGACCGCGACCGCTTCTGGGACATCGTCCTTACCGCCCTCGCCCGCTACCGCTGAAGGAGGGCGAAGAGAATGCCGGATGCCTGGCAGCGCGTAAGCGAGGTTTTAAGAGAGCAGGAAGAAGAGGCGGTGCGCTTTCTGCAACAGCTCGTGCAGGCGGATACGCAGGTATTAGGGCACGGAATCACGGGCGGACGGGAGGCGGCGGGGCAGGAGCTCATTCGGGCGCGCCTGGAGCGCCTCGGCGCTCTGCCCGACGTATTCGAGCCGGAGGAAGATCGCCTGCAGCGCTACGGCCTGGGAAATGAGGGGCATAACTACGCCGGGCGGCCAAACGTGGTGGCCCGCTTCCCCGGAGTAGGCGGCGGGCGGTCAATCATCCTCAACGGGCACGTGGATACCATGCCGCCCGGCGACCCGGCCGCCTGGCCCTACCCGCCCTGGAGTGGCGTGGTGGAGCGCGGGCGGCTGTACGGCCTCGGTGCGGCCGACATGAAGGCCGGGCTCGCCGGGCTGCTCCTCGCCGCGGAAGCGGTGCGGCGCGCCGGAGTGCGCCTTAAAGGCGACTTGATTTTTGAAAGCGTTGTAGATGAAGAGGGCGGCGGGAATGGGACGCTGGCCTGCCTGGACCGCGGTTACCGTGCCGACGGGGCCGTCATCGCCGAGCCTACGCACCTGGAAGTGCAGCCGGCGCACATGGGCTTCATCTTTTACGCGGTGAGAGTAGAAGGAAAGCCCCTCCATTCCAGCCGCAAGTGGGCAGGCGTAAGCGCCGTCGAAAAGGCCATAAAGCTGATCCAGGCCCTAAATGAGCTGGAGCACCGCTGGCTCCTTACCCGGCGTCACCCGCTGCTTCCCGGCCCGAGCATCAACGTGGGTGAGATCCACGGCGGCGAGGCCGGGTCTACCGTGCCGGGGTGGTGCGAGTTCAAACTCTGCCTCCACTACCTCCCGGACGGGCCGGAGGCCGGACGCCGTACGGAACGGGAGGTGCTGGCGGCGCTTGAAGATTGTGCCCGGGGTGACCCCTGGCTGCGCGAGCACCCGCCCAAGATTGAAAAATATCAGGAGGGGAGCCCCTTCGAGGTGCCGGTGGATCATCCCTTGGTACAAACAACAGCCCGTGCCGTAGAAGCTGAAAACGGCGCACCTGTGCGCGTGAGCGGGAAGCCTGCCGGCTGCGATGCCAGGTACTTTACCGCCCTGGCCCGGATTCCCTGCGTGATCCTCGGGCCGGGCGAGCCGGAACAGGCGCACAGCGTCGGGGAGTCTGTGGACGTGCAGGAGTATCTGACGTTCATCCGTATTGCAGCGCGCCTCATCCTGGACTGGTGCGGTGTGGCGGAGTAGAGGAAGAGCATCAAAAAGAAGAGGAGGCAGGGGACGTGCGCGTCCTTTTGGCGGGTGAGTCCTGGGTTACCCACATGATCCACGTTAAGGGTTTCGACAGCTTCACCACGTCTAAATACGAAGAAGGAGCCGTTCTGGCTCCTTGCGGCGCTGCGTGCGGCCGGGATAGAGGTGGATTACCAGCCCAGCCACGTGGCGCAGGATCGTTTTCCCTTCTCCGTGGGCGAGCTTAAGCGCTATGGGGCAGTAATTTTGAGCGACATCGGTTCCAACACCTTGCTTCTGCACAATGATACCTTCAGCAGGTCGGCCGTCCTCCCCAACCGCTTGGAGGCCCTGCGGCAGTATGTCGAAGAGGGCGGCGGGCTCGTCATGATCGGGGGCTATATGTCTTTTTCGGGGATCGACGGGAAAGCCCGCTACGGGGAGACGCCTCTCAAAGCCGCCCTGCCGGTGGAGTGCCTGCCCGGCGACGACCGGCGCGAGGTGCCGGAGGGCATAACGCCGCGGGTGATTTCGCCGGAACAACCGGTACTGGCCGGCGTGCCGGAGACATGGCCGCACTTTTTGGGGTACAACCGCTTCCGGGCTAAGGAGGGGGCGAAGGTGCTCCTAGCCGCCGGAGAAGACCACTTTTTGGTGGTCGGGACGTACGGCCGCGGCCGCAGCCTGGCTTTCGTCAGCGACTGTGCGCCCCACTGGGGCCCACCCGAGTTCTTGAGCTGGCCCCGCTACAATCGGTTCTGGGCCAACGCCGTGCGCTGGGTGGGAGGAGAATAGAGTACGACGCCCGAGGCCGAGCGAAAGGCCCGGGCGTTTCTAACTTTGCCGCCCTAGGACCGGTCGCGCAGACGCCGCAGCCTTGGTATGAAGCGGGCGGCCAGAAGGCGGAAAATCTGGCGGCGGGCCGCGATGAGCGTGCCTACGGCAAAGGCGAGCGCCGCCAGGGTCCCGAGAAAGGCCCAGAGAAAGCTCATCATGCTCTTAGCCTCCGTTAAGGAAATTTTAAGAAAAGTGTCCCCTCGCTTACACGAGCCAGCCGAGGAACCAGCCTGTAAGGAGGGCAAGGGCCATCATTGTAATTTCGGCACGAGTTGTGGCCGAAACGTCATGCGGCCTGGATGCGAGGGCGATGAGGCAGCTTGCGGAAGCCGGGACAACGGCTGGCGCGAAGCTTGCTCCCCAATATGCCGCCGCGCCGAGCGCGAAGGCCACGGCGGCCCCGGCGTAAAGCGCCGGGACGAAGCGGGCCGCCGGCAGTCCCCAGCGCAGGCTTACCCAAGCTGCCGTCGTAAGCTTACGCGGGGTGGCCTTAAGGTCCGCGCCGATGTCGGCCAGGTGGTGTTCGGCCAGCCAGGCCTGGCATAAAAGACCGTATATAAAGGCGGCGCCTCCACTCCTTGGGGTAACGGCGCCGGTGAGAACCCAATATGCCCCCAGCGTGGTGGCGAGAAGGGCCGGGAAAGCCCCCAACCACTCGCCGAGGAAGGGCCGGTAGGCCAGGGCCAAAGGTGGAAGCGAGTACGCGAGGGGGGCCCAGAGCCCGATGGCCAGCGGCACGAGGACGCCCGGACCCAGGCGGAAGAAGAGGACTGTGGCGAGGACGAGGGCCATAAAAAGAGCCTTTGCGCTTATCCGTGCCAGCTCTTTTTGCCCCAAAAGGCCGCGCGGGATGACGCGCGAGCCGCCCGAAAGGAGCCTCGGGCTGAGGCGGTCCGTGCCGCTTGCCCAGTCGGCGCAGTCGTTTACGGCGTGAGACACTACGCCGTGAAGGAGGAGAACGACCAAAGCCAGAAGCCCCAGGTTCGTCCAAGCGCCGGGGAGGCGCACCGTATCTCTGGCGAGCCCGGCGGCCAGGAAGATGCCGCCTCCGCTCCAGGCCAAGATCGCCGGCCAGCGCATTAAAAGGCCTAGGCCGAGGAGGCTTTTCCACACCGATCCCTTCACTTTTCCCGCCGCTCCAAGGACCATACCAGCCTTTCGAGTTCGGTGCGGGCGGGCCCGGGGGGTAGGACGGTGAGCTCGGCCAGGGCGCGCCGTAAGAATTCGTTCGCCCGCGCGCGGGCGTAGGCAATGCCCCCTGCTTTTTCCACCTCGGCGCGGACCGCTTCAAGTTCTCCGGGGCCGAGGGGGCCGCCGGCGAGGAGCGACCTTATGCGTGCGGCCCGGCGGCCGCATTTTAGCGCATAGATGAGGGGAAGGGTGATCACTCCCTCGGCCAGGTCGCCCCCGCGCGGCTTGCCGAGAAGAAGCGGGTCGCCCACGTAGTCCAGGATGTCGTCCTGAAGTTGAAAGGCACACCCGAGATACCGGCCGAAACGCTGGAACAACCTTCTTTCCTTTTGCCCCGCTCCCGCTGTCAGGGCGCCAAGTTCGCAGGCGGCGGCCAGGAAGGCGGCGGTCTTCTTGGCGATAATGCGCAAATACTCGGCCTCGCTTAGGCTTAGATCAAAGCGATGGCGCGCCTGCTCGAGCTCGCCTTCCACCATCCTGGAGATGGCGGTCGAAAGGAGCGCCAGGGCGCGGGGACCGCTGGGCGCGGCCGCCTGTAAGAACTGGCTGAAGAAAAAATCCCCGACGAGCACTGCCGCCCGCTCACCGTGCGCGGCATTCAGGCTGGGCCGCGAGCGGCGCACGGTGGCGCCGTCGATAACGTCGTCGTGAACGAGCGTTGCCAGGTGCAGGAGTTCCAGGGCGGCGGCCAGGCGGTAGGCGTAAGGTGGTGGGGCAAAGGGGGCCAAGGCGCGAAAAGACAGGAGAAAAAGCCGTGGGCGCAGGCGTTTGCCCCCGGCAAAGGCCAGTTCACTTCCGAGCGAGGCGGCTTCCCGGCTGCCGGCCGACTTTATGGCCCGGCGCAGAAATGCTTCCACGTGTTCGAGGTCTTGGGTGCCCGGCGCGTCCTCGGGGCCGGGTGAAAGCGGCGGGGCCGGGCCCGAGGCTAAAACGGGTGCCGTCACGCATTCACCTCCAATCCCTGGTGCAGAAAACGCGGAGCGCTCCTTCTCCTGGCCCCGCGTGGTGATCTACTGCAAGTCGCTTTGAATACTCTTAAAATAACTCTGCGCTTCGCTGAGCGCTTCCCGCGTGACCGGGCGGGTAAGGTACCAGCCGCGCTTGTCTAAAGTCCCGAAAACGGACGATTGGAGCTGATGTTCTTCCGTGAGAATGCTGATGAGGTCGCTCCGCAGTAAGTTGTGGGCAGTTTCATTGACCGCCGCGTTGTAGGTTTCCGTCAGGTGTTTCTCGAGTACCAGGCAGTCCTGCATGATGTCCCGTTCCGAAAGGTTCTGGTTCTCGGCCACGACCGTCCCTCCTTAAGGGCTTATTTCCTGGCTTAGAAGGTGCCGCATCAGGGTATTGTAGTGCCCCTCGTGCTGTTCACGCAGGGAACTAATCACCTTTTTGAGCTCCGGGTCCGTTACCTGCCCCTCGTAAGAACGCATCTTTTTCACGGCCAGCTCTTCCAGGGAAAGCTGTTCCTGCAGGCACTGCAGCTCCCGGTCGGTGAAAACCTCCAGGGCGCGCCCACGAGTTTGCGCCATGCTCCTATCCCCCTCTCTTACCCCATTCTTGCCTAACTAGTATGTTCCCCGGTCGCTCAGGCTATGCAGGAGAGCGTTCTCGGTGCCTAGAGTTTAGCCGGGCGGAGGGAAGAATCTTCCAGGGCCTCTCGGGCCGGCCGAGCTAGCGGCTTTGGCGGCGCAGCTTTTGTAAGGAATGCTCCGCGTTTATTAATCGCACTGTAAAGGACTTGCAACATTTCCTTAACAATCTCCTGCTATATTCTAAACAAGCTATCCTATACCCCCCTTCTTATCATAGACCTGGGCTCCCTACGGAGCCCGCCTTTTTTTCGCCAACTCTGAAGAACAGTACCCGCCACTTTTGTTCGGCAGCAACTGAGGCCGAGGGCCATCCCCCGCACGGCGCATTACGTACCGCCATTGAAAAGAACGAAGGCGAGCGAGGGAAAGCGAAGGCACTGTCTGAGGCCCGAAGGGCCGAGTTGTGCCTGAGCCCCGAGCGAGCCGAGTTCGTTCGTCCTCAGGTCGTCTGCGCCGAAGGGGGATGCCCGAGGGCCGAAGTTCGGGCCCACCCGCAGGATGCCTGGGTGAACGCCGGAGCGTTTACGCAAAATTAATGCCCCTTTTAGGGGGTCTTAAGAACCTACTTCTACAATTAAGACGGTGGGAGAAACAAACCGACATTTGGAAAGGAGGAGGAAACATGGGTTTTGAAGCCGACCTGCATACGCACACTGTGGCCAGCCGGCACGCCTACAGCACAATTAAAGAGATGGCTGAGGCTGCGGCGGCGAAAGGCATCAAGCTCTTAGGCATGACCGACCACGGTATCAACATGCCGGGCGGGCCGCACGAGTATCACTTTGGCAACCTGGCGGCCATACCGCCGAGCCTCTGCGGCGTGGAGATCTTACGCGGAGTGGAGGCCAACATCATCGATAGCCGGGGCACCCTGGATATGCCGGAGTACCTCTTGGAGCGGCTGGATCTGGTGCTGGCCGGGTTTCACGTAGGCACCGGTTACGACGGCGGTTCCGTTGAGGAGAACACTCAGGCCATGATCGCCGCGCTGTACAATCCTTACGTGCACGCCATTGTGCATCCGGGGAACCCGCACTTCCCGGTGGACATCGAGCGGGTGGTGCTGGCGGCCAAGGCCGTAGGGAAAGCGCTCGAGATCAACAACAGCTCGTTTTCCGTCAGCCGTTCCGGTAGCCGCCCGCGGTGCGAGCTATTTGCCCGCTATATCCACCGCTACAAGGTACCGGTCATCGTCTCCAGCGACGCCCACATCTACACGGCCGTGGGCAACTTCGACCAGGCCCTGGAAGTGGCGCACGAGGCTGGGATCCGCGACGAAGAGATCCTCAACTACTCGGCGGAGCGGGTCAAGAGTTACCTCGCCGAACTCAAACGGCGCCAGCGACTTTTAAGCCAGCGTACCTGCCCTGTTTCCTAAGGGTAGCGCTGGCTTCTCTACCCGGGTCGCCCGGAATTTCCCGCGGTTGTCTTACATATTCGCTCGGCGGGGCGAGAGGCTTGCTCTCGGCCCGAAAAATTTTTTCTGCCTGTATAAAGCGTCCGCTACTGTACATAATAAAAGCGAAGGGTCTGTAGTGGCTGAGCCCAGACTGCTGCAGGGCGGGTCGCTCTGCAGTGGTCGGCCAAAGGTTAACGCCGGGCCAAGGACCTGGCGTTAGCCGGCGGGCAGACCGGCCGGTGTCTCCTCAGGTTCTGCGGCAGTCCCAAGGATTGCCGTGGGGTCGAGGGGGATGCCTGCCGGTCGAGCTAAGATCCGGCGAAGTGCCGCATGTTTTTTCACCTGTTGTGAAAAGGCTCGAGGTTCACGGTTCCTTGAGAGAGGGATCTGAGCTTCCCAGGTACTTCGCCGGGTCGAGCATAGGTTGCTGCAGGTTCCGTAATGGTCTTCGGTAGCCGAAAGACTGCCTTAGGCCATGCAGGGATCTGTAGCAGCTGCAGCGTAGGTCACTACGGGCTCTTCTTTTGTTACGAAGGCCCTTTCTTGCGGCCAAGGAGTCGGCCTTTCTGCCGGGGGAACTCAACCGCTTATTCGAATTCTCTTAAGCAAGATTTGGCCCTCTCCTCTTTTTGAGCAGGGTTTCGCCCCTCCAGTGTCGAAAGAAGGTATCGCGAGGGTTACGAGGCGCTGGGGGGTTGCGGGTGAACATAAATCAGTTACGCACGCTGGTTGCTTTGGCGGAATGCAAGAGTTTCTCGCTGGCCGCGGAAAAACTTTTCCTTACTCAGCCGGCCGTAAGCTTCCAGATCCACTCCTTGGAAGAGCATTTCGGTGCCCGCCTGGTGGACCGCTCCGGAAAGAGGGCCGAGCTTACCGAAGAAGGCCGTCTGGTCTGGGAATTTGCGCGCCAGGTGCTAAAGCTCCTGGCGGAGACGGAATACAAGGTGAGTCAGCTTTCCCAGCCCGTGCGCGGTCGCCTGTTGGTAGGGGCAAGCACCATCCCCGGCGAATACATCCTTCCTCACCTCATCGGCGCGTTTAAAGAAAAATTCCCTGAGGTGCAGGTCAGCCTGGAAATCGGTGACTCAGGAGAGATCAGGAAAAAAGTTCTCGAGCAGCGCCTGGACCTGGGGATCGTTGGGGCTATCGCCCCGCAGGGTCAGCTTGTGGCTACCAGGGTTATGGAGGATGAGCTAATCGTCATCGTACCGCCGGGCCATGCCTGGCCTTCTCGCGCCCGCATCGCTCCTTCTAGCCTTCTGGCGGAGAACTTTATTTTACGGGAGAAAGGATCTGGGACGCGCGAGGTTTTGGCGGAACGCCTGAAGGAGGTCGGGATCGACCTGGCGGATCTTAAGGTCGTCATGGAACTCGGGAGCACAGAAGCCATCCTTACGGCGGTGGAGGCCGGCCTAGGCATTTCGGTCGTTTCCCGCTGGGCCGCCGACAAGGCCCTGGCCCTGGGTCAGGTGCGCCAAGTTTACGTGGAAGGATTAAACCTAAAGCGCGACCTCTTTATGATAAGACATAAACAGGCCCTTCCCAACCGGGCTTTGGAGGAGTTCCAGAGCTTCTTGACAACGTTCAACGCCAAGAGCCTGCGGCATGCTGCTAGCTGAGGAGGTGAGGATGATGACCAAAGAGCAGCGCCTTACGGCGCTCACGGCCGCCTCCGGCTGAGGGGCAAAGCTGGGTCCCGCGACCCTCTCGCAGGTCCTGCGAGATTTACCGTTGCTGCACGACCCCCGCCTTTTGGTGGGGCATAGTACCGGTGACGACGCGGCCGTTTATCAACTGGCACCCGATCTCGTCCTTGTTCAGACGGTAGACTTTTTTACCCCCGTGGTTGACGACCCCTTCCTCTTCGGTCAAATCGCAGCTGCCAACGCCCTGAGCGACATCTACGCCATGGGCGCTCGTCCGCTCCTAGCCCTCAATATTGTGGGTTTCCCCTCTTGCCTCGGTGAAAGTGTGCTGCACGAAATTCTGCGCGGCGGGGCAGAAAAGGTAAAGGAGGCCGGCGCGCTCCTGGCCGGCGGGCACAGCATCGCCGACGAGGAGCCTAAGTACGGCCTGGCTGTGACTGGTACTGCTCGGCCGGAGGAAATTTGGAGCAATGCCGGTGCCAGCCCGGGCGACGAGCTTATCCTCACCAAGCCGCTTGGAACCGGAGTGTTCCTTACGGCTTACAAGGTGGACCTGGCGCCGTCTACAGAGTTCGGCCGGGTTTGCCACAGCATGGCGAGCCTCAACGCAGCGGCCGCGGCAGCCGCCCGAAAGATAGGAGTTTCTGCCTGTACCGACATTACCGGATTCGGTCTTTTGGGACATGCTTATGAGATGGCGGCGGCGAGCGGTGTGGACATCACCTTTTTTCTTTCCGCCATACCCTTTTTCCCTGGTGCGCGGGACCTGGCGCGCCAGGGCCTCGTGCCGGCTGGTACCTACCGGAATCGCGAGTACTTGGCGGGGAAGGTGGAGCTTCCGCCGGGGGTGGAAGATGAGGTTTCCGATCTCCTCTTCGACCCGCAAACCAGCGGCGGCCTCCTTTTCGCCGTTTCGGCGGACCGGAGCCCCCTCCTTCTAACGGAGCTTAAGCGAAGGGGCATTCCGGCTGCGCGCATCGGGCGGGTCGAACCAGCACGGGGTTTAGAGCCGCGACTTTTTGTGGAATGCTGACCTTACCCGCGGGCACTTTGCGACCTTCCGGCGCTCAGCCAAGGGCGCAAAGTGCGCGAAAAACGTGCCGGTTTATTACCTTCTGCCCGGAAAGGAGAAAGCGCGATGGAGGAAAAACGCGTGGACGCACGGGGGAAGGCCTGCCCCCTGCCGGTAATCGAAACCAAGAAGGCCATTGAGTCCCTCACCTCTGGAAGGGTGGTAACCATCGTGGACAACGCTGTGGCCCGGGATAACGTGCTCAAGCTGGCGCGCAGCCTCAACCTGCCTGTGGATGTGGTTACGGAAGGCCACAACTTCATCCTTACCATCACCAAAGAAGGAGCCCGCCTTGATTCCGCTCCTGAAGCGGAAACGGCGCCGGTGGCCGTGGCCGAGCGTTCCGGGCGCGGAACGGTGATCTTGGTCTTGACCGATGCCATCGGGCGACCGGTTGAAGAGCTTGGGCGTGTGCTGACAAAGTCCTTTTTTTACGCGCTTACCGAAAGCACCCCGGCCCCGGCGGCGGTCATTTTTCTCAACGGCGGCGTGCGCCTGACGACGGCTGGATCGGAGGTCATTTCCAGCCTTAAGACGCTCGAGAAGCAAGGGGTAGAAATCCTTTCCTGCGGCACCTGCCTGGATTACCTCAACCTTAAGGACAAACTCGAGGTGGGCAGCGTCTCCAATATGTTTACCATTGTCGAGAAGCTGCTTACGGCCGAGAAGGTAATCACCATATCCTAGGCAGATGATGAGCCAAAACTAAGTTCAAGCCGGCGGCCTCAATAATAAGGTTTGGGGGGCCGATTTCGGCAATGGGCGCCGGGCTACGCAGGAGCGACACCGAAAGAACACGGAGGTTTCGAGGTGAACGCCATGTTTTGGGACCCTGTTGTCACCCCCGAGCGTCTCAGCACGCTATTCCTGGCTGCCGGAAGAGTCCTCTTCGTCGTTTTGGTGGTGCTCGTGGGGCTTGCCCTGGCTCTCAGAGCGGGTCGACTCCTCATTGCCCGAGCCCTGCGGCCGCCGGAGGGGAAAAAACACCCGCTCGATCCGCGCCGCGCCCAGACCCTTCAGGCTTTGCTCAACAGCCTCCTCCGGTATAGCCTGTACTTTGTGGCCTTACTGATAATCTTGGACGCGGTGGGAGTCCCTACCACCTCTATCCTGGCCAGCGCCGGTCTAGCCGGCCTGGCCGTCGGTTTCGGCGCGCAGAACCTGGTGCGCGATGTAATCACCGGCTTTTTCATCTTGTTTGAGGACCAATATGGGATCGGAGAGTACGTAAGAGCGGCTGGGGTAGAAGGGATTGTGGAGGATATTGGACTTCGCACTACGCGCCTGCGCGACTTCAACGGCGACCTGCACATTATTCCGAACGGGCAGATCAGCCTGGTTACCAACAAGAGCCGCGGTTCCCGCCGGGCCTTGGTAGAAGTAGGCGTGTCCTATGAAAGCGACATCGTTCGCGCCCAAGAGGTTCTCGAGAATATTTCCCGGGAAATAGCGGCCACCATGCCGGAAATAGTCGAAGGGCCGACCGTTCTCGGCATAACGGACCTGGCCGAGTCGCAGGTTACCTTCCAAATCCTCGCCCGGACACAACCTATGGCGGAGTGGAAGGTGGAACGCGAGATTCGCCGCCGGGCCAAACTGGCGCTGGAAGCCGCCGGCATCGAGATCCCCTACCCACACCGCGTGGTGTTCCTTGCCGGTGAGCACGGGCAGAAGGCTGGTTCGGCGAAACGCAGCCACTGACAAGGGGAGGGAGAGCAGTGGATAAGTATCATTTAGGCGATATCGTGCGCATGCGCAAACTGCATCCCTGCGGCAGTGACCAGTGGGAGGTCATCCGCGTCGGGGCGGATTTCAAGATTAAGTGTTTAGGCTGCGGCCGGCGCGTGATGCTGCCGCGGCCCAAGTTTGAGCGCGCAGTAAAAGAGATCATCCGCTCCGGCGCTCAAGCCGAACAGCCGGAAAACACTCCGCCCGTCTAGCCGTTTCTGGGGGCGGGGAGCGAGGAAAACCTTTGCGCCTGGGGCAAAGTTATGATATAATAACCCTCCGGTAGTGCTCGGGCATTACCTCCCTGCCCTGCGCACGGTGCAGGGCCGCAGGGTAACGCCCTGAAGTCCGGAGGGAGGAGGTGAAGACATGGCCCGTTACGAAGTCTTGTACGTGCTGGCTCCTAATCTGGAAGAAGAAGCGTATGCCGCCTACGCCGAACGTTTTAGCGGCATTATCAGAGAAAACGGCGGCCAGGTTGAGAAGGTGGACACCTGGGGTAAAAGGCGTCTGGCGTATGAGATTAAGAAATTCCGCGAGGGTTACTACACCGTGGTCTACTTCAACGCACCGGCCGAGTGCGTGAAGGAGCTAGACCGGGTCCTGAAGATTACCGAGCCGGTGCTCCGGCATCTTATTGTGCGGCACGAGGAAAAAAAGAAGAGCGCGAACGCCGAGCGGAAGGTGGCGGCAGAGAATGCTTAACCGGGTTATCCTTATCGGCCGGCTTACACGGGACCCGGAGCTCAGATATACGGCTGCCGGAATTCCGGTGGCTAGGTTCACCCTAGCCGTAGACCGCACGTTCACCAATCAGCAAGGGCAGCGAGAAACGGATTTTATCGATATCGTTGTCTGGCGCAAGCAGGCTGAAATCTGCACGAACAACCTTAGCAAAGGGCGTTTGGTGGCGGTGGAAGGCCGCCTGCAGGTCCGCTCCTACGAAACGCAGGACGGGCAGAAACGCCGGGCGGCCGAGGTGGTAGCCGACAGTGTGCAGTTCCTCGATTGGCCTAAGGCAGCGGCCGGTACCGGGGGCATAGAAAGCGCCGGCGTCGAGGCTCTCGGCACGGAGGTAGAGTACAATCCGGACGATGTGCCCTTCTAAAGGAGGGAAAGGACTGAGTGGCACGGCATGACAAGCGGCGCGGCAAGAAGCGCGTATGCAATTTCTGTGTTGATAAAATCGACGAGATCGATTACAAGGATGTAAGCCGGCTGCGGCGCTACATTACCGAGCGCGGCAAGATCCTTCCTCGCCGTATCACCGGGAACTGCGCCCGCCACCAGCGCCAGCTTACGGTAGCCATCAAGCGGGCGCGAAATGTAGCGCTCCTGCCGTTTACGGTCGAATAAACAAGCAAGGCGCCGGTGGGCGCCTTGCTTGCTCAGAGCTAGGATACTGTTCGGACGCGTCCGGTCATATGCTATAATAAGGGCGAGGGAATATAGGGGAGGAGAGGTTTCATGCAAGGCAGGCACATTCGGACGTTACATAAAGGCACCCTACAAAAAAGCCTCAAAGACGGCGGCTGCGGCCAGTGCCATAACTCCTGCCAATCCGCCTGCAAGACTTCGCTTACCGTGGGTAACCAGAGCTGTGAAAACGCGCGCCGGCGCTAAATGGTGCTACCGAGAACTAACTTCCTGCCGGGCTCCTCTTCTTAAGGTGCCCGCGCGGAAGGGAAGCTCCCGAAGGGCTTGAAATTAGCCAAGAGGCGACGGCGCTAGGCCCGGGGCGGACGTCGATCTGCCGGCGGGCCTAATTTTTGCCTGGAGGAAGAAGTGCTATGCCCTCTGCGTTAGGACAAGTACATACCTTTTCTTGTCTGGGAACTCGTTTGGCTTTAGATGTGGAGAGCGGCAGCCTACATCAGATAGACGAGGTTACCTACGAGATCCTCCGGCTTTACCCGGAAAAGCAGCGGTCGGAGATCATCGCCGCCTTGGTGCCGCGCTTCGGCACCCAAACGGTGGAAGAGGCGCTCGACGAGGTAGAAGAGGCGGTGGCCGAGGGCACGCTTTTTAGCCCGCCGGCCCTGACTTCTTGGGAGCCCTCCGGCCCGCCCGTTGTCAAGGCCCTCTGCCTTCACGTGGCCCACGACTGCAACCTCCGCTGCCGCTACTGCTTTGGCGACACGGGCGACTTCGGTGGGCGTCGCGAACTCATGCCGGCGGCCGTAGCCCGCAAGGCCATCGACTTTCTCTTAGCAGGTTCGGGGAGCCGTCCCCTTTGCGAAGTGGATTTCTTCGGCGGCGAACCCCTTCTCAATCTTCCCGTGGTGCGGCAGGCGGTGAACTATGCCCGGCGGGAGGGGGAGAAAAAAGGCAAACGCTTCAAGTTCACCCTTACCACGAACGGCGTACTCCTTACGAAAGAGGTACGCCACGAGCTTGCCGACCTAGGTGTTTCCTTGGTTCTTAGCCTCGACGGCCGGCCGGAGGTTCACGACCGCATGCGTGTAGATGCGGGCGGGCAGGGTTCGTACCGGCGTGTCCTTCCCAACATCCTCGCTGCCGCGGCGGGCGACCCGAAGGGGGACTGGTGGGTCCGCGGAACTTTTACCCGGGAGAACCTCGATTTTGCTGCCGATGCCCGTCACCTGGTGGAGATCGGCATAAATCGGTTTTCCCTAGAGCCGGTCGTCGCCCTGCCCTCGGAGCCGTACGCGCTGCGCGAGGAGGACCTGCCAACCCTTTACGCCCAGTATGAAGAGCTTACGCGTTTGTATGAAGAGCGCGTTCGGGCGGGCCGCCCTTTCCGCTTTTTCCACTTTGAAATCGACCTAAGCCACGGTCCCTGCCTGCCCAAGCGCTTTACGGGCTGCGGGGCCGGGCATGAGTATTTCGCCGTAGCGCCCAACGGCGACCTTTATCCTTGCCACCAGTTTGTAGGACGGGAAGAATACCGGCTGGGCTCCGTAGCAGACGGGATCCGCCGCCCCGACCTCGTGGAGGAATTTCGGCACGCTACCCTCTTCACCAAGCCCGCCTGCCGCACCTGTTGGGCGCGTTATTTCTGCGGGGGCGGCTGCCATGCCAACGCCCATCTTTTCCACGGCCACATCCGCCGGCCGTATGAGCTAGGGTGCAGTCTGGAAAAGAAAAGGTTGGAGTGCGCCCTCTACCTCAAGGCCGCTCTGGAACTTCCGGCGCCAAAGGGGGAGGTTCCTGGAGCAGGAGATTCTGCTTGAGGGAAAGAATACACTATGACGATAGGGCAAGGGGGCCGGGCCGTGGTGGAGATCAGGGAAAAAGAACTCGATATCACCAAAAACATCCGGGCCATCGAGTGGCTGAAAACCGAGCTCCTGGGAGCAGTTACCCTCCTTTTTCGGGCCATCTTAAAGGGCTCGGAAGAGCACATCTTAGAGGCGCTGGCCGAGGCTGTTCTCGCCGTGTATCTTCTGGCGCGGCGCCTGGGCATCGGTTTTGCACGGCTGGATGCGAAGGTCAAGAACATTGTACACCAGAGTATAATCGAAGAGCATGAACTGGAAAAATGGTATGGTGATCTCTCTGCTTTTGCCGACCACCTTGATGGGAGTAAGAGGTGAAACGCGTGCCGCGTTACGGAACAACGCGATCGTTGGTCGAGGCAGCACTGCTGGCTGCGCTCACTGTGGTATTGTGCCTGGCTACCGTTTATCTGCCCTTCGTTGGCCTTTTCACCGGTTTCTTTTGGCCCGTACCAATTGTCCTCCTTGGGGTCCGGCACGGCCTGCGCCTGGCGGCTCTGGCCACCTTGGTGGCGGGACTACTGGTAGCCATCCTAGCCAACCCACTGACTGCCCTCAGCATGTTTCTCGGCTTGGGCGTGTTGGGCTTGGTGCTGGGCTACTCCATGCGCCGTCGCACACCCCCGCTTAGGACGGTGGCCCTGGGTGGGCTCGCTCTCGTAGCCTCCCTTCTTCTCCTCTTTGCTTTGTCCCTGCTCGTAATGGGCGTTAACCCCTTCCAAAGTTACCTTGCCCTCTACCAGGATTCCATAAAGGGCGTCCTCGAGTTTTACCGCCGCCTAGGCCTCAAAGGCGAAACGCTGGCCCAAATGGAGCAGACGCTCACCCAAACCCTGACCATGATGCGCTACCTCATCCCGATGGCGCTGGTGGCGGGCAGCACTTTCCTCTCTTTTCTGAACTTCACTCTGGCACGGGCGGTGCTCGGGCGCCTGGGTTTCAGCTACCCCGGATTTCCGCCGTTTTCCACTTGGCGTTTTCCCCGGACCTTGGCCTACGGTTACGCAGCCGGAGTGTTGGCCCTGGCCGCCGGCCATTACTGGCACCAGGACATTTTCAACCACATCGGGCTTAACCTGCAGGCGATTTTTCAACTCCTCCTTCTTATCCAAGGCCTGGCGGTGGTGTGGCATTTTCTTGAGAAGAACCGAGTTCCGGCAGGTGTCCGTACTTTAGTCGTAGCGCTGGCCCTTTTCATGCCCCTCTTCGGGCAGTTACTCTTTTTTCTCGGCCTCTTCGACCTCTTCTTCGATTTCCGCCATCTGGCAGCGTAAGGAGAGATCGCCATGCGGGATCTCGGCGGCCGTCGGCCCAGCCCCTGGCACCTGGCACTAGTCCTTACGGTCACCCTCCTCCTTCTTCTGGCCCGTTACAATGGCTACCTGGCGCTTTTAGGTGCTGCGGCGAGCGGAGGCCTCATCCTCTACGCCCGGGCCGCCCGGCCGAACGCACCCCCAACGCCCGGTCGGAAAGAAGTGGCACCTGCGCCGGCGGAGAGTGCCGTCCGCCAAGCTCTGCAGCACACGCCGTTTCCGTTGCTCATTTTAGATGCCTCCGGGCGCATTCTCATCGCCAACCGGGCTATGCGCGAGCTTTTTCCCGAAGCGGAGCGCGGTCGTAGGGCCGAGGAAGTGGCCAAAATTCTGGTCGGACCGGGCGACGGTGCCGATCTAGCACTGGGGGAGCGTGTATACCGCCTGGCCCTTAGGGAGTACGAAAGCACGGCCGGCAGCGCGCGTGCCCTATACTTAACCGACGTTACCGGGCAAAAAGAGCTGGAGGAGGCCCTGGCGGCCCAGGAGCCCGTTTTGGGCCTTTTGCAGGTTGACAATTATGAAGAAGTCCTGGCCGGCACCCCCGAAGGGCAACGACCGCTGCTCAAGGCGGCCATCGATAAGCTTCTGGGCGATTGGGCCCAGGCGGCGGGCATTTACCTGCACAAGTACGGGGAGGACCGCTACGTGCTCTTTTTCACCCAGTCCACCCTTACGGCGCTTACGCAAGAACGATTCGCCCTGCTGGACCGGGTGAAGGAGATAGCCCTGGGCAACACCCTTCCGGTCACGGTAAGCCTGGGCCTGGGAAGCGGAAGCCGTAACCTGCTGGAAGTGGGCTCTTTTGCCCAGATGGCGCTGGATCTGGCCTTGGGGCGGGGAGGGGACCAGGCCGTGGTCAAAACTCCCAAAGAACTCACTTACTACGGTGGCAAGACGAAGGCCCCCGAAAAGCGTACGAAAGTCAAAGCGCGGGTTATCGCCCAAGCCTTGCGCGAGCTTATCGCCGGCTCCGACAAGGTGCTGATTATGGGCCATCGCCACGCCGATCCGGACAGCCTGGGGGCTGGCGTCGGGCTGGTAAGAGCGGCGCGCGACCTCGGCCGCTCGGCCTACTTTGTTCTGGATGAGATTACGCCGGCTGTGGCCAAGCTCCACGCGTATCTAACGGAGCATGAATCCTATCAAGACGTTTTTTTGGAATCGAGTGCCGCGGTGCGCCAGGCCACGGCGGATACGCTAGTCGTTATTGCCGATACGCACAAACCCTCGCTGGTGGAGGCCCCGCGCCTTTTGGCCCGCACGCGCAAAGTGGTGGTGATAGATCACCACCGCCGGGCGGAGGAGTTCGTTGCCGACCCGACGCTTGTCTATCTGGAGAGCTACGCCTCCTCGACGGCGGAATTGGTGACTGAGGTGCTGCAGTACCTGGACGAGGTGCACGTTACTTCCCTGGAGGCCACCGCTCTGCTTGCCGGACTTACCGTGGACACCAAGAACTTTGCCTTTCAAACGGGGGTGCGCACCTTTGAAGCTGCCGCCTACCTTCGCCGGAGCGGCGCGGATGCCCGCCTGGTGCAGAGCCTATTCCAGGACGACCTGGCCTCCTTCCTCCGGCGGGCCGAGGCGATAAAACGCGCCGAGGTGTTACCGGGCGGCCTGGCCCTAACCGAGGTGGACATTCCTGGCCCGGAAGGCCAACTCCTGGCAGCGCAGGTGGCCAACGAGCTCCTCAACATTGAGGGGGTGAAGGCTTCCTTTGTGGTATACCCGTACCGGGACGGAGCTGCCGTAAGTGCACGCTCCCTTGGCGATGTGAACGTGCAGGTTCTTATGGAAAAGCTGGGAGGGGGAGGTCACCTTACCATTGCCGGCGCGCAGATCGGCGGCCTGAGTGTGGCGGCGGCGCGCAAAAAAGTTCGCGCGGTACTGGCGACGTATTTGCGTGAGGAGGAAATGCCATGAAAGTGATTCTGGAGCAGGACGTGCCTCGCCTGGGCAGGAAAGGCGAGGTTGTGGAGGTAAACGACGGTTACGCGCGGAATTTTCTCCTTCCCCGAAAACTCGCACGGTCGGCTACGGCTGGGGCGCTGAAGGAGGTTGAGGCGCTCAAACGGAGGGCGGCCGAGAAAGAGGCCCGGGCTGCGGCCGAGGCGAAGGCCCTGGCGAAGCGCCTGGCCGGGCGCACGGTGACCATTCCTGCCCGCGCCGGGGAGGGTGGGCGCCTCTTCGGCTCCGTTACCAATCAGGACGTGGCCGACGCTATTAACCGCGCGTTTAACTTGAACCTCGATAAGCGGCGCGTGGAACTCAAAGAGCCGATCAAGGCCGTGGGTACTTACACCGTAACCGTGCGCCTTTACACCGAGGTCACGGCAGAAGTAACGGTACAAGTAGTCGCTGCCTGAGCGGCAGTAATTAGGCTCTCACGCGGGGCCGCCGAGCCGGAAGCCTTGGCGGTGCCTCTGACGGTCCTACCGAGACGAGGCGGTGATCGCCGGTACCACCTCGAAAATACTGACAACCATAGCTGCTCAGCGCAAACTGAGGTCGAGGACCATCCTCCGCAAGGCGCGTTACGTACCGTCATTAAGAAGAACGCAGGCGAGCGAGGGAAAGCGCGGGCGGTGTTCGAGGCCCGCAGGGCCGAGTTCTGCCCGCGCCCCGAGCGAGCTGAGTTCGCTCGTCCTCAGGTCGTTCGCGCCGTAGGGGGATGCCCGAAGGCCGAAGTTTTCATCTGTCTGGTGGTGCCGCTGGCGGCATGGGTGTCTACCTGATAAAGTTCGCCGAGGCCTTACTTGAGGGAGAGAGAGACTATGGCCGCAAATGTGGAGCGAGTACCTCCGTACAGCCTGGAAGCGGAGCAGTCGGTGTTGGGTGCCATGCTCCTTGACGCTGAAGCCGTCTACACGGCGGCAGAAATTCTGCGGCCGGAAGATTTCTATCAGGAAAACCACCAGCACATTTTCCGCATTATGACGGAGCTGTCCAGCCGGGGCGTATCCTGCGACCTGGTTACGGTGAGCGAGGCCCTGCGCCAGGAAGGCCGGCTGGAGGCAGTGGGCGGGATTGCCTATCTGTCGGATCTTGCAGCTTCAGTGCCCAGCACGGCCAACGCCGAGCACTATGCCCGGATTGTCGCGGAAAAATCGCTCCTCAGGCAGCTGATCCGGGCGGCCAACAAGATTATAGAAGAAAGCTACAGCGCGGCCGAGGAGGCCGCCGCCATTTTGGACGATGCCGAGCGCGCTATACTCAACGTGGCTCAGCGGCGCAGCGGCCAGGAGCTCGTTCCCGTCCGCGAGGCGCTGGTAGAGGCCTACGACCGCATCGAGTACCTGGCGCAGAATCAAGGGGTGATCCCCGGTCTTTCCACCGGTTTCCGGGACCTGGACAGGTTGACCTCCGGCCTCCAGCCGGCGGACTTTATCGTTGTGGCTGCTCGACCTTCTATGGGGAAGACAAGTTTTTGTCTCAACATCGCCCAACACGTGGCGGCGGTAGAAAAGCGGCCGGTGGCGCTCTTCAGCCTGGAGATGTCGCGCGAACAACTGGTGCAACGCTTGCTCGCGGCCGAAGCGCGTATCCCGGGACAAAAGCTGAGAACGGGCGCCCTCGATGAGGAAGATTGGCCCAGGCTTGTTGCGGCCATGGGGCGCCTGGCCGAGCTTCCCATCTATATAGACGACAGCCCGGCGATGACGGTGATGGAAATCCGGGCCAAGGCCCGCCGCCTGGTGGCGGAGCAGGGGCCGGGTCTCATCATTATCGACTACCTGCAGCTCATCCAGGGGACCGGGCGCAGCGAGAACCGCCAGCAGGAGATCTCTGAGATCTCGCGCAGCCTGAAGGCTCTGGCGCGGGAGGTAAAATCGCCTGTGGTCGCACTTTCGCAGCTTTCCCGCGCGGTGGAGCAGCGGCAGGACAAACGCCCCGTACTTTCGGACCTGCGCGAGTCCGGGGCCATCGAACAGGACGCCGACCTGGTGGCCTTTATCTACCGCGACGAATATTACAACCCGGACACAGAGAAAAAAGGCATTGCCGAAGTTATCATAAGCAAGCAGCGCAACGGTCCCACCGGCGTAGTCCAGCTGGCTTTTCTCAAGGACTTTACGCTCTTCCACAACCTCTCGCTGGAGGTGGCTCCGTAAAGAGCAGGAAATGCGGGCGGCAAAGGAGAAATAACATCCGGGAGGGGGAATCCGGTGGAAGAGCTCAAGAGTCGGGTGGTCGCCCTCTTGAACCGGTTTGTTCGCGAAAAGCTGGCGCGCGTAAGTCCTCTGGCTTACCAGCGCCTTTACAGCCTGCCGGACGAAGCGGAAAGCTCCCGCGACCTGAAAATCCTGGCTCTCGCCATCTATTACGCCCTGGCAAAGGATGCCCGCTCCGTTCCCTACCTGGAACGCCTGTTCTTCAACTGGCAGGCCCACGGTGTGCCCCAGTGGGCTTTGCGGTACCTGGCCGGGGCCGGCGAGCTGGCAGACTGGGAGCTTTTAAAGGAGTTTGGTTACAATGGAGAAGACGATGCGCCCCTTGATTTCCGGGCCGATGAGTATTACCGTTTCTACCGCGGCGCTGCCTTGGGAGGTAAGGGCCGAGGAGGTAGCAGCGCGGGTTGAGGCGATAAAGAGAGAACGGCTGGCCATTCAGCGCGGCGAGCGGCCCGATCCCCGCCCTGGTCACCACGTGCGCTTTGAAGGGGGCGGCGAGACGTTCTACCGCTTTTATCCGCCCGGCCGCTATTACTGTCAAAAGTGTCTGGACTTCGAACGTGTGTATGTGGAAGAAAACGGTGTTATAACCTCATCGCCCTGCACATGCGTTGAAAAGAGGCGCAGCGAAGCCGAGCAAAAAAGTCTGGAGGCGCGCCTCAGTGCGGCGGGGCTGCGCAAGAAGTTTCGGTGCCGGACCTTTGAAAACTTCACCGTAACCGACCTCAACCGGCCGGCCTGGGAGGCGGCACGGGCCTACGCCCAAAACTTTGCCACCCACCGCAAGAGCGGCAAGAGCCTGTTTCTGGTAGGAGATACCGGCCGCGGCAAGACCCACCTGGCGGCAGCTGTGGTGCGGGAAGTTGTCCGCCAGGGATTCCGGGCGATATTCGTGGTGACCATTGAGCTCTTAAGCGACATTCGCGCCAGCTACCAAAACGAGGGAAAAAGCGAGCAGGAGATCCTGCGCCCCCTTAAGGAAGCAGATCTCTTGGTGCTCGACGACATCTCGGCCGTCGACCAGTTCTCCGACTGGGAGAAGGGTAAACTATACGAAATCATCAACATGCGTTACGAGGCGGAACGGCCCATCTTAGTTACCAGCAACAAGATGGTGAGCTGGATCAAAGACCGCTTGGGTAAAAAGGTGGTCGACCGCCTGCTGGAGATGTGCGGGGACTTCATTCCGGTAGACGGAGAAAATTATCGCGAACGCATTGCCTGCACTCTGCGTTGCGAGGACTACTGACGTCTGAAGAGGTGCATTTTCTGCCTGCCGGGAGAAGAAGCTAAAAGGAAGCCGATGTCTGGATGCGGTTAAGGGGTGAGCTTGTGGGTTCCTTGTACGACGTGATCATAATCGGAGCAGGTCCGGCCGGCATCTTTGCTGCTCTGGAGCTAAGCAAGATAAAAAATTTAAGGGTTCTCATGCTGGAGAAGGGTGAAGACATCGAAGCCCGGCGCTGTCCCATGCAGCGGACAGGAGTTTGCGCCAAGTGCCCCACCTGTTCCATTGTTTCCGGCTGGGGCGGGGCGGGCGCCTTCAGCGACGGGAAGCTGACGCTTACCACCGAGTTCGGCGGCTGGCTGGATGAGTACATGGACCGGCGCGAGGTAGCCAGGCTGATCAAGTACGTGGACGGTATTTACCTCAGCTTTGGTGCTCCGGACACCATCTTCGGTACGGACGAGGAGAAGATCAAGGAGATCCAGCGCCAAGCCGCCCGCGCCGACCTGAGCCTCATCCCGGCCCGCATCCGGCACCTGGGGACGGAAAAATGCTTTACCATTTTGCGCGACATGCGCACCTATTTAGGCGAGCGGGTGGAGATTCGCCCCCGCACGGCGGTACGGCGGCTCTTGGTGGAAGAAGGAACGGTGCGCGGTGTGGAGACGGACTCCGGTGAGGAGCTTAAGGCCCGCTACGTTATTGTAGCGCCGGGGCGCGAAGGTGCGGAATGGTTTGCCGCCGAGGCCGCACGTCTAGGCCTCAAAACGGAGGTCAACCCCGTAGACATCGGCGTGCGCGTGGAGGTGCCCGCGGTGGTTCTGGAACACCTCACCGACGTAATCTACGAATCGAAGTTTATTTTCTTCTCTAAAGCCTTCGACGACCGCGTGCGCACTTTCTGCATGAACCCGTACGGCGAGGTGGTGCTCGAGAATAACAGCGGCCTCTTCACGGTGAACGGGCACTCCTACGCGGAAAAACGCACGGAAAACACCAATTTTGCCCTTCTCGTAAGCAAGACCTTTACCGAACCTTTCCGCGAGCCCATCTCCTACGGCAAGTACATTGCCCGCTTGGCCAACCTCCTGGGCGGCGGCGTGCTGGTACAGCGCCTGGGCGACTTTCTTTCCGGCCGGCGTACCACGCCGGAGCGCCTGCGGCGCGGGATGGTGGAACCCACCCTGAAAGCGGCCACGCCGGGGGATCTCAGCCTGGTCTTGCCTTACCGGCACCTGGTGAGTATTATTGAAATGTTGAAGGCTCTGGACGTGGTGGCGCCGGGCGTCTTCTCGCGTCACACCCTGCTTTACGGGGTGGAAGTGAAGTTCTACTCCTCGCGCCTGGAGCTCACCAGCGAGCTCGAGACGGGGATTAAGAACCTCTTCGCCGCCGGCGACGGTGCAGGGATTACCCGTGGCCTGGCCCAGGCTTCGGCCTGCGGGGTGGTGTGTGCCGCCGCCATAAAGAAGCGGGAAGGGTTCGAACAGGTAGGAGTTTAGAAACGGAGGTGGGCGCATGCCCAGCACGGTAATAGTGGGGACACAGTGGGGCGATGAGGGGAAGGGCAAGGTAACCGATTTCCTGGCGGAGCGCGCCGATGTAGTGGTGCGCTACCAGGGCGGAAACAACGCCGGCCATACGGTGGTTGTGGGGGAAGAGGAGTTCCGGCTGCGCCTGGTGCCGTCGGGCATCCTCTACCCAGAAAAGCTCTGCCTCCTGGGTAACGGCATGGTGATCGACCCCGAGGCCCTGGTCACGGAGATGGAAGAACTCGAGGCCAGAGGCGTAAGCACGGCCAACCTCAGGATCAGCGACCGAGCCCACCTCATCCTTCCATATCACAAGCGGCTCGATGAACTCGAAGAGATGGGACGCGGCAAAGGAAAGATCGGCACCACCGGCCGCGGCATTGGCCCGGCGTACAACGACAAGTCTGCCCGCATCGGCATTCGCACGGCAGACCTTCTGGACCCGGCCGAGTTTCATGAAAAACTCAAGGCCAATGTGGAGCTAAAAAACCATTACCTGAAGCAAGTGTTTGGCGTAGAAGGTTTTTCTGCGGCAGCCATCGAGGAACGCGTCCTGGCGCTGGCCGAAAAATTCAAAGACCGCATTACCGACACCAGTGTCGTTCTTCATGACGCCCTGCGCGCAGGCAAAAACATCCTTTTCGAAGGCGCCCAGGGCACCTTCCTGGACTTGGATCACGGCACCTATCCATTTGTTACTTCTTCTCATCCGACTGCCGGCGGCGCCTGCATAGGGAGCGGCGTGGGGCCGACGGCTATAACTAAGGTCATTGGGGTGGTCAAGGCCTATACCACGCGCGTCGGGTCGGGGCCTTTTCCCACCGAGCTAAGAGATTCCATTGGAGACCGCCTGCGGGAGCGCGGCCACGAGTTCGGCACGGTTACCGGGCGGCCGCGCCGCTGCGGTTGGTTGGACGCGGTTATGCTGCGTTACGCAGCGCGAGTGAGCGGGCTCACCGGCATCGCCATAACCAAGCTTGACGTACTTGACGGACTAGATACGGTGAAAATCTGCACCGGGTACCGCATTAAGGGCGAGGTGACCGAGTACTTCCCGGCGAGCCTGAAGGCAGTAGAGAGCGCCGAACCGGTCTACGAAGAACTACCCGGGTGGAGTGAGAGCATAGGTGCCGCTACCCGGCTGGAAGATCTACCGGCAAACACCCGCCGCTACCTGGACCGGATTGCGGAGCTCATCGGCGTCCCCATTATCCTCGTCAGCGTCGGCCAGCGCCGTAATCAAACCCTGGTCCTCGAAGACCTTTTCTGACGCCCGGTTGATATGCCTGAGCAGGTTTCGGCGCCAGGGGGCAGTGCCTCCAGGCCCGTTTTTGGCAGAATATCTTCCGGGGCGTGGCGCCGCGCCTGCGGCCCCTTGACACAAGGAGGCGCCTGTGGTACCATATGAGCGTGCAGGCGGGCCATTAGCTCAGTTGGCAGAGCACCTGACTTTTAATCAGGGTGTCCCGCGTTCGAGTCGCGGATGGCCCACCAGACATATTTATTAAGACTTGTAGCCTCTTTGGGATAAGATAAACGGGCGCGACCTTGCAGTAGTCACTTTTCCAACAGCAAATGAAAGTGCCGGGAATGGTCCCGGCACTGTTTTTCTCTTTCGCCGGCCGGCACGCCGGGCGCTAAGCTCAGTACCCGTAGGATAATCTCAACTCGAAGGGGTTAGGAACCAGGTCTGCCGCCAACCGTGCGGAGGGCGGCGGAAGAAGTTGCGTTAGAGTAAAATAACCGTAGGTCAGTACCAGGAATTTAGCGGGTTGGTATAGAAAAGAGACCTCACCGTCCGCGACAAGGACGAGTACCGAAGAACGATACTCGGAGGGTGAGGTCTCTATGGAAT
>Ga0247720_100183_pt1 | contig 28850 bp, 30 predicted proteins | sample MSEWel2015_12_15_FD_189078 | JGI IMG/M metagenome (GOLD analysis project Ga0247720, IMG submission 189078) | Subsurface sediment microbial communities from gas well in West Virginia, United States - MSEEL Well Study Marcellus 3H_2015_12_15 | ecosystem: Environmental > Terrestrial > Deep...
AAAAATTCTTGCCTTACAGCAAAATAAAGCAGAACTGGCACAGTCTATTCTAAGTACCGATCATGAGGGCGAAGCGAAACTGACGGAAAATGACGTGATGAACTTGTTTGAGAAATTTTAGCTTGGTTACAGGTTTCCTCTAATCATCTGTAAGTATCTGAAAGTCTGGATGCAATTTTTTCCAATGTTCTCTTAATTTTTCTTTATGAGCAGAAATCATAGGTAAGTCTAGTAATAGCACTGGCCATACTGACCGTGCTTTGTCCATGATCACGTGAAGCTGTTTTTCAATAACACGCCATGGAACACCGACTTTTTCAGCCCATTGTTCAAAGTGTTTCATCTCAGCTAAATACCAATCTTTATTTTTGGCAAGATTTAATGCGAAATGACGCTCATTTTCAATATATACACTGGTCATTAATATATCGTATGCGGGAGATAATCTGGGTGCACTTTTATCATGATAAATCATACTCCAGTTTTTTAAGTGCGCATCTCCATTGGCGAGTAAAATATTGACGAGTAAGCGGCTGGCAAATTGCTGAATATCAAGAATTTTGTTATCTGAATATTGATAAATGATCTTTCCTATCTGCTCATAATTTGTGGTGCTGTATTTCTGATGTGGATATGCGCCGAAGATCTGAGCAAAATCTTCGATGTGAATAAGCTCTGTAGTATCAGCAGTACTCTGTCTATCAAATCTTTTGATTGCGAAAGCATATTGCTCTTGGGGTAAATTTAATGGTGGAAGGTCTTGTAAAAGGGCCATATCCACCAAGCGAATCTCAGGGACATCTATTCCGACCGTTTTGGCAAGGGTCATCATAGAATATTCATTTAGCGGAACAAAAGCATGTCTGGAAGAAGGAGTTTTGATAATCCAGTCCCCGAGTAGAGTCGTTTCCGTTGCCTGTGCTAGTGTAAAACGCCCATCTTTGGCTTTCATGGAAAACTTCATTTGGACGCCGGCCAAGGAAAACTTATTATCTGTTCGAATCTCTTGCTTTAAAATCTGATCTGGATTCGAGATCTGCAGTTTGAATTTTATTTCATCTGGAATTTCTTCTGGATCTAATGGGGTCGCAATGAGTGCTCCAGGTAAGTCATGACCTAAAGCTGCCAATAACTGAAATTCATTGTCTATATGTACTTTAAGGCTTTGTGCAATGAGTTCGCGTAATGCGCCTTCTGGTAGCAAGTTTGATAGCAAGGGGTGTAAGCGCTGATGTGTAACATAAGTCTTTTCTAAAATCTTATCTGCTTGAGGATACAAGGGGGAAGTCAGCAAGCTCAAGGTCTGGCGTTGCTGATCAAATCGGAAAGAATCCGTAAAAACCAGAATATTTTTTCCGCTCTGAAATCCTGCCAAGTATCCAACGACAGCGTGATGTAATGTTAATTTCAGGACGGCAACAGTATTCATGGTTCCTCTCCTCCGAGAAGACCCTTCCATGGGTTAGTCATTAAGTCATCCTGATCTTCAATAGTGACTTTAATTTCATCATTCAATAATTGTCTAATCAAATGAACCTTATCATCAGGGATGAGCATCAGTTGAGCATTTAATCCTGCCGCGATAATTTCTAAGGTCTCTAATCGAGGGTTGCCCTGACTTTCCAGCTTTTGGTATTGCTGTCTTGAAATGCCTGTACGGGATTGCATATCAACTTGCTTTAAGCCCAATTGGGTTCGTCTTTTTTTGATTTGCTGAAGTAAAGACTCATTCATTGTAGACACATTTATTGCTTTTTAGTGTTATAAGAAACATATTAGTTTCTTTTTTCTTGAAAAGCAATTTATGATTTTATCATTTCGATCTGCAAAACAGCCTTAGCTACGTAGTGATCTGAAATGACTCTGAAAATACAGTTAAAATTTGCATTCGGACCCGCATCCTTTGTGATGGCCAGTTATTTTGATGCCAAGGAGACCCACACATTTAGAATTTTAAAAGCGGCTTTACGTTTAATTATCTTATGGATTGAAAATTGGGGTAGTGTCAATAGATCTAAAATTATAAAACGATATTATTGTGTGATTGTTCTACAATATAGCCTAGAGCTTTATAACTTTTACTCCTTCTCTGAAACATTTTGACAAATATCGGATGGTTAACATCAACATAATCATATACCTGAACTTCAAATTTACCTTCATTTGATCTATGAATACGCCCAACATATTGAGCCAAAGTGCCTTTCCATGAAATCGGGAATGCCAAGAACAAGGTATCTAAACGAGGAAGATCAAAACCTTCACCAATGTATTTTCCCGTGGCAATCACAACATGAGCATCATCTAAATTTTGTTTTTCTTTTATGTTTTTTGTATGGCTCATACCTCCCTGTAAAATAGATGTTTTATACCCTAAATCATTCAACTTATTTCTAAGATTTTCGGCATGTTTTCTACGTTCAGTTAAAATTAACGGGATCTGACCATTTTGAATACAATGAGAGACATCTTTAATAATGGCATTATTACGTTCTGTATCTTCAGTAAGATGTTGCATCAGCTTTGAAATATGTGGTTTATTTTCGGTACCAAAGAAAATTTCTGGGAATTCACCTTCATAATTTACTTTTATTAATAATTTTTTAAGCTGGGTGTGATTGTTGGATTTCGCTTTGTATACAATAGAACCAGCTTGCATGAAAATAATGGGTTGATGCCCATCTTGACGTTCTGGTGTAGCAGTTAACCCGAGAATGTAGTAGGGACTGACTTCACTGAGAAGAAATTCATAGCTTGGTGCGGATAAATGGTGGCATTCATCTACGATAATTTGTCCGTAATTAAAGGCGATAGGTTTGATTGAATTATTTACACGGTTGATTAGACTTTGATATGTTGCAATGTCAATTTGATTAGATGGTTTGGCTTTTCCACCTTGTATTGTACCAATTTCGACATCGGCTAAAAATGAATGTAATCGTTCTTTCCATTGAGAAACAAGTTCTTTGTTATGAACAATAATGAGTGTATTTGTTTGGCGTTTGGCAATGATAGAGATTGCAGTAACAGTTTTTCCAAAAGCCGTTGGTGCATGTAGAACTCCAACATCGTGTTCAAGGATTTTTTTACATGCCATTTCCTGTTCAGAGGATAATTCGGTAAGTAGATTTATATTGACTAATATGTTGCCTTTAGTACGTTGATCTTTTAGTTTTATTTTAGTATCTTGTTGATTAAGCAAGTGAATTATATCTGTTAGGCATCCTCGTGGTAAACTGAGATATTGTCCTTCAAGGCGGGCACAGCATATGTGTCTTGGAATTCCTGTCGTTGAAAAACGCATTGCTTGTGCTTTAAAAAAACGAGGGTTGGAGAAAGTGGCTAATCTTTTTAATTGAGCTATCAATTGAGAGGGTAATGTCTGAATTGGAATGTGAATCATATTTGCGAATACCAATTCAATAGCGTCTGGACATCCCGCGATCTTTTGATTTTTTTTAGGAATATTTTTTACCCATGGAGCCTCATGGTCAACATCTGTTTGATTCTGTTCGATGAAATTGTAGCCTAGTTCATTCACAATATTATTAACTTCAGAAGAACTCATTAATTCAGTTTGTTGTAAAACAGTCCATGGGTCAGTAAAGGCATTAAAGTTACTGTCAATAAAGGTACTATTTCCTAGCGCTCTTGCGTGCTTTTGTAAGGGTAATGCTATTAAATTTCCAAATCCGCCTGCTGGCATGTGATCTTGATTTGGAAACATACGATCATAAGATTCAAAATCTAGAGCTGGATAAAGTTCCATGGCCTTATCTAGAATACCTGCACCCATTAAGCGAGCTTGCTTAGCTGCAATTGGTTCAGAGAAAAATATCCAAACATGTGCGCCATTACCTGAACGAGAGCGCTCAACCAAAAATGGTATATTTAAAGATAAGCACGCTTCAGAAAATGCAGTTACACAATTTTTCCAATCTGATTTATCAAAATCTACTGCGAGTAACCTACATTGATCTGTTGCTAATAGTGGGTAAATGCCTATAACTTTCTGTCCAGTTAAATGAGAATAAAGAACTTCTTGTGTGATGGGTAATAGTTGACGGCTTTTACAGTCTGAACATTTAATTTGAGGTTTGTAACAAATGCCATGTTTCCACTCATTTGCACAAGCAACAGAATAACCAGATTTTCCACTGCTATTTTCCCAACGATAAGCAAAGGTATCAGTTCGTCCAATAAACCTTTGAGAAAATAATAAAAGTCTTTCTTCTGCTGATAAATAATTCTTATTTTTTTCTTCAAGCGATATAAGTTTTTCTTTTTCTTGATAAAGGCTTTGATATTCATTTTGTAATAATGTGATTTGGTCTAAAATTTGCTGTAATCTAACTGCAATTTCTTTTAACTTATTATTCACTGATTTTTCCTAAAACACAGCTATTACTGTCCTGATATCAAATCTTAAATTAAAGAATTACAATATAATAAATCAATTAATTTTCAAAATATTATACAAAATTATTTATATGCATTAATTTCTTTAAAGTTTTGCTCGAAGACCCTCTAGCAATTGTAAAACAGAGAACAATCCCTGAGCATTTTGAATCTGTTCTACCGGAATGCCATTAGTTAATTTATTTGATGACTTCATGAAATGCTGCATCCAGGTAGTATCTCCACCCGCCAGAGCATCTAGTGATGTGGTAATACGGATTAAAGTGAGGGCGATTTCTCCCTGTTTTGAAGTGGGATCTAATTCAAGAGAGGTTAAAGTTTTCACCGAATCTATACTGAGTATTAAGGCTAGTTGATCCTGTGCAAGACCAAGTCGTTCAGCAGCAGCTAAAACTGCCTTAGCTAATATCATTTTCTGTTTTGCAGTTTTTTCTGATGTTGTATGCATGACCGATCCCTGTTTCAGACGCTGCTAATTCATAGAGTTTATACTATTTAATTATCGTTGATCAGACACTCAATTTTTACTAAAGATATATTAAGTTTGGCTTTAGATAAGGAAGCAACGGTTAAATTATTTGATAAGGAAGCAACGGTTAAATTATTTAACCGCATGTAGTGATTTTTAGAGCTTCAACTTGCAGTTCAAGAGATCGAGGTCTGCCAATACAAGCTAGATGTAAGCAAAATTTAAATGCAGCAAGAGCATGACCATCTTTTACTGAGTAGAGTTGTAGACGAGGAAATTCCTCTTGAGTTGATGGATGTTTTTCTGTTGATGCTTTTGCTAATTTGAAAAGTTGAGGCTGTTGTTTAGCATCTAACTTTGTTTGCAAATCTTGTCCAAATAAGTGCCAAAATTTGGCAGGAAATAAAGCCTTAACTTGGGAGTAAAAATGTTCGAGTTGATTGATATCCTTCCAGCGATAATGGATACCTGTGTGTGATGCGGTCACTCGATTCAAAAATATATTCAGGACGCATGCAATTTGTATTGGATTTTTACGAGCTATTTTCTGTAGATGTTCAAAAAAATAAGTCACCGCATGAAGCTCTTCAGCGCTATCAAGCATTGCTGGTTTTAAGTGGGTTGAGCTATCAATACCAAATAAACGGGGATTCCCTTTTTTTGATTTAATGTTTGCTAAATTTAGAGCATTTTCATACCAATAATTGACGAGTTCTTCTGGTAAGCACATACGTTGAGCTGCACTTTTAGGATCGTGAGTAGTCTCCAATATATTGAGCGTTTCATAGAAGCGTTGAAGTGAAATTTTAGAATCTTCTGTTCCAACAAAGAAAGCAAAAAAATCATGGGATTGATCTATTTGTAACGACAGTTCATCTAAAATGTCAGTAGCATTACTTTGAAGCCATTTTGTTTGATCGTTTAATAATATAGTTGCTAGAACGGCCTGGTTTTTTTCAAAATTAAAGTCTTTTTCATCATTTGTTATTTGCAAATTTTTAAACGTTGCATTGTGGCCCATAATTTTTTTAGCCAATTCATTAGGCATATCTGGATGATGTTTTAGTAGTTTTTGACCAGCTATGAGATAACTTAAATGAATATAGCTTTTGAATGTTACAACTGGCTCTATATGTCCTAAGAGATGTGCAATAACAAACCAATGGTTTTGTCCATGTTGATTTTGAAGTAGCTCGGCTCGAATTTTTTGATATTCGTTTTCGCTATAGTCAGTTAGCTTTTGCACAAGTGGTGCATATTCAGAGTTCAGTAAAAGCGATAAATGATTCGCTGTAGTGTGACGAAAAGAGTGAAAGGAGTAATGATGCCCTTTAAAGACCTGATTTAATATCAGTTTTAGGGGTGCGGTGACAGTGTGTTTATTCAGTTTTTTATTTTCATTCAAGTTGCTGAATAAATATAAACTTTTCTTATTTTCTAAGCGTTTTTCAACAACAAAATCGCTAAAGAATTGGTACTCATCATCTTTTAGCAAAGCGTAGGCAGGCACAATCCGTTCCGCACTATCAGTTTTGAGCAGATGTTGATTCCCTTGCTTTTTTGAACCATAAGGTTGAACCCAGATTGAAAATTGATTTAAACCCTCGATATCTTTTACACGTAACCCGAGTATTTCGTTAATACGCATACCAGTACGGTAAGCCAAAATATAAATAATTTTTAATAATTTATAGTGATGGTCTGAGATGGATTGGTCATGTAAGAGCTGATTTAACTTCTTTAATATGACTTGGAAGGCTGTGTGACCTATGATGCGTGCCCGTGGTCGACTTTGCGATGCAATAAATTCAAGTTCAAAATCTTCTGCTTGAAAAACAATTTGTTGAAAGGTGTGAAAGCGTTTCAACATGCGGATTGTTTGGTCTTTAGATTTTTTAAACTCAGGTCGATCTGCTTCATCAGCAAGTCGTGTATTGCTAATGATTTGTTGATAGATTTTGTTCAGCAGATCATTAATGTCATCGTCGGCATCGAAGTATTGTAAGGCATGAGTTAAAAACGGTTCTGCGATCCGGGTGTAATATGTATAGATTGAACTATCTGCGAGTTTTTGATTGTCTTGAAATGCCTTCGTGTACTGAGTTGTATCAAAATCAAAGGTGGTTGATAATTCTTTTATTTGTTCTGAACTTGGTCGATAGAGACTGATGAGCCACAAAATAATACGTTTAGAAAACTCATTAAACTGCTCTTGGTGACGCAGGCAAAAATCAATAATGAGTTCAGCAATAGGTTGGTCCGTTGATGATGTGCGAATTATTTTCAGCAAGTTTTTATGAATAAATATCACATTCTCTACTGCTTCAGACGTATTGAGATCTGGTAGGACTTTGGCTGTAGAAGAGACATTTCGTTCGATTTCATCACTTAATTGAGTTTTAAATTTTGGGAATGCAAAGTTTTCAAACTCATGTTCTGATAAACCACACGTGAGTGTGTTTTCTAACAAACATTGTGAAAGGGCAGGATCAACATCTGCATTCTGCAGTTGTAGCCAATTAAAATTGGCGTAGTCACGTAAAAACTTAAAAGTCTTGTTGGTGTATGGATGTTTTATTTTTTGAAAAATGAGGTGTAGATACACATTCACGTCTAGACTGATGTCACGAATTTGTCTTGTATTGAAGTGAATGAGCCAGAGTCGTGTGAGTTGATCTGGAACAAAATTACGTGATTTTCGTATTGTTTTTTCATCAACAAATAGATCGCCATAGCTTGGAGAAAGTGGCTCTAAAAAGATGATATTAAAATCGCAAATTTTTTGGATTTTTTCAGGGTTTTTTAAATGTTCGAGCAAAGCATTTAATGAAGCTGTTTGATTTAATCCACCGTATAACATTGAGCAAAGCAGAATATTCCCAATAATTTCATTATCAGAAAAAGCGGAACTATCTTGAGCAAGAATCCAGTAATCCCACAGTTTTTCGAGGATGATGTCAATTTCATGACCGGCTTGGATCCAATCTAGGGTGAAAATTGGTTCATCGCGTTTCATCTCAAAGGTGAGATAAGGTAGTGGGAGGTCTAGGTTATTACTTTTATTGAGGTCTTTGATATATGTTCGGAAGAATTCATGAGCATATTTTTTCCAGGCAAGATTCGGTGCTTTACGTTTAATAAACTCATAAATTGCAGGATAAGCTTGAATTAAGTCTTCATTTGAGAATTTTTGCTCATCAAAGTACTGTCGGAGCTCTTGTTCTGCATCGGCTCGTAGGTTCCTTTCTAATTCATTACGTTGAAGTTGACGTCTATCTTCAGCATAGCGTTTTTTTGGGATTTTTTTATTGAATGATGACATTTACTTCAATCCCGCTAATTTTAAATTGATCTTTCATTTGCTCTAAAACATTCGCAATTTTAGAAAATTGAGATAGTGATAAACTGGAAAAAGGATGTGCTGCTTCTTGTTGCATGAGCTCATGTCCAAAGAGAGCTAAAATCTCAGGTTCGGTAATTTTATGAGTCAAAAATGCACGAGCTGTATGGCGATGCCAATTTGCATGATCAAGTCCTAATTCAGGATGGAAATCTTTGACTGTAGAAGGACTTAGTGGTTTCCACTCATCATCTTGGATGATCCCCAAAAAGGGCAGCTTACTTGCTTCTATTTGTTGTATAACATCACTTAAAGCTGGATGGCTCATTATGATTTGAGTCGAAAAAAATTCTAAAAATTTAAGGAATTTTTTTATCTCTTCAACTAAAAATGAACAAAGTGGGATTAGACGTCCGAATCCATTGCGGCCGCCTACTTCTTTGTCAGAAACCATCAAAATTTGGCGTTTTAAATTAAAGTTTTTAAGAAATCCAGGGAATTCAGCAACGGGGCGTGCTGCTGTAAAAAGAAGGAGGATATGCCACATCCATATGTTGTAGTGGTTGTATATAGCAATCAGATCGTCTTCAGCTTGTGAAAAAATATTAAATTTCAATACAGCAAAAATCTCTGTAATGACCTGTGGTTTTGGAGCCTTACGACTACCAAAATGAATTATTGAATCAGGGAGCGAAGGTACACAACTTTCATATGTGTTTGATACATCTGCACAAAGTGATTTTAGAATATCAACATATTGTGCATGTAATCGTGGAATATTCTGATGACAATAAGAAACAGATGATGACTGATTGGCATCAATCCCTGTGATTAAATCTGCGAGTTGTTTATTCCCTGTTTTTGCAAGAACCGTATAATGCAGTAGAGAACTCACCTTTACGACAGACAGTTTTGGAATCAATAATTCTTGTCTTAATTTGCGTAAATATTGCTGTATATCATCGAAACTAACCGAATCCATTTTGCGGAGATCCTCAATGAATAGATTCGGGATTGGAATGTCTAAATAGATCGTCTGATTAAGCAAGCTGTTTGAATACTCAAAATCACGGTTCTCAAATACATTAAATTTACTGCTTAAGAAGAACTGATCATTTTTATGGATCAATTTTTGGCGGTTATTTAAGTTTTTAGCTCGCTTGCTTTGTATATATAGCCACTCATTCACACTGTTGCCTGTTAAAAATGCGAGCATCAGGATTAAAGCACTTTTATTTTGATGTTCAGAGTAGTCCACATGAAGTCTTTTCAGTAGATGGTTCACGCTAGATGGATTGGGAAAAAAACTACTCGACGTGAGTAAATGTTCTTTGCGTTGAATATGTTTTGCAACAAGCGGTAGAACATAGCTTTGACTCGTTTCTGAATGTGCTGCGAGTGGTGTGACGTCAGTTGGATTGACAACAATTTGCCGATTAATCGGCTCATCGATTAAGGTTTCTATATTCAGTGCTTTAGATTTAGCCCCTTTTTTGATTTCGATACTTTCTTCAATGAATTGTTCTTCATCAAGAAACTGATGTTGAAGCTGCGTATCGATACTTGCACGTGCAATCTTCGCTTTGTTTTTTAAAACATAGTTAAAAGTAATGCGAATATCATTGAGTAGATTGCGATCAAACTCAGGCAATTCATCCGTATCTAATGTGATCAGATGTTGAATAAATTGCTCTAAGCTCAGCGTTAGATCTTTAAGATAGACATTCCAGAGGCGTTTATATTCTTCTGTATTATGATATTTTTTTTCAGTATCTAAATTTTTATTTGCAGTCCTAAAGCGCTGGAATAAGCGCTTTACGGTATTGAAGTGTTCGGCGTGCGCTTGTTTAAAAAGATCTGGCTTGAGCTCAGGAAGAGCAATTAAATAAATTGCTGCTTTTAAAACTAGAATATTCCAGGTTAAGGCATTTTCTTCTGACTTTGCTAATTGTGCAATTGAGTTTACATACCAAGTAACGGGTGTTGCACTAACAGTATGTTTTCGAGAGGAGACTAAGGCAGCGGGTCTAGCAACAACAGAATTGGTTTGTAGATCAAAATCTAATAGATCGAGATTCAGCTCCTTCAGATATTGATCATTGGGGTGTGAAGTCAGTAAATCAGCAATATATTGAATATGTTCTGCACGGTTGAACTGCTCGTCACCAAAGAGTTTTTCCAGTGTCTGTTTTAATGATACCCGCGGAATATCAGCAGCATTTTGATGGTTTGGGTTATATTCTGACATTATGCTTTCCATAGCTGATCTGGCGTGAGAACGAAGTCCACATTGTTTAAAAGTTGTTGCACAATTCCACTGGTTTGTTGCAGTTGATCAAAAATCTTCTGTCTTTGCCGGTTTATAACTTTATTTCGATAATTCAGCTGATTTCGTGTGAATGAGAGTAGTTTTGCTAGCAGGTCTAAGCTCATAGTACGGTGAGGTTTGAAAGAATTTTCTTTGTTTAAAGCCAAGATAACTTCATATGAGATATGTGCATTGATCAGCGATTGCATTTTTGCAGGATTCATTCGATCCAGATCATGGTGATAAGAGGCCAGAAATCTCATGAATTCCAAACTTGCCTCTTTTTTTAATAGCTCAATTTTGTCCTCATCTTGAGGAAAAGAATGTATGAGTAGTTCGATATTCTTCGGTATATTTTGAGACCAATATAAGTGCCACTGACAGGCATTCGCGATGGTATAGCCAGATCTATTTGGATCTTTCCAAACGCGGATATAAGTGTGAGAAGTTACTGTCAATATTGATAGATCAACTTTTAAGGATTTTAAAGCCTCTTGATAGCAAAGATAAATTCCAAAAAAATCAGGGTGTATACTGATTTGGATTTTATTAAAATTTTTGCACAACAATTTTTTAGGTGTGCCAAATTTTTCATTGAAATCAAAAGCGGTTTCCATAGTCCTTCATAAGTGTAAAAAATAATCAAGTGAATATTCTTATAATTTTTTGAAACATTAAACAAGATTGATCTACCCTATATTTTGTGTATATTTACAAACTATATACAATATATTGTGATTTTTTATATTTTTAAGAACGGGGTCACAACTTATAGCAATGCTATTTATTTTAAAACTAAGAGGTTCTTAATATAGAAAACAACTGAAACAGGTAGAAGTCGTTACAGATGCTGTATGTGATATATGCAACCAATCAACGAAACTGGAGTTTGGCACTTTATCGGCGCATTGGGGCTATGGTTCCAAGCATGACGGGGAAAGATATGAATTGCAGTTATGTGAGAAATGTTTCTTTTATGCCTTGGCGACATTAAGAAAAGAGCGAGCAGATGAGTTTGTGTTTGATGAAAATTTTGACCCTTCAACCCTAGATGGGTTTGGGTTGAAATGAACCTATCACGCGACAGGTTCTAAGAATCCAGAAAATACTGATTCATATCCACGCTAGCAGCTTCATTTTTAATGGCGAGTAAGGGATTCAGGAAAAATATTTTTCTTTGCTTCGAGGTCACTGAGTTCGGAAAATGCTTGAATACCGCCTGCGGCTTTAATTCCATCTATAGCAACAGATAGAGCTTCCTGATCTGACGGGAATGTTTCATCCCATACCGTAGAAGTACCATTTTGGTTTACCACTTCCAGTGTCCAGTCACTATCGGGTAATCGATAAATGAGAATTTCAACTTGCTCATTATCCTCTTGTAAAATTTGAGACAAGGGAGAATCGATTAAATCATTTTCATCATAATCCAGAGTACTGTCATTATCAGACATCAGCGGCAGCCTTTATTATATTTAACATCCGTCCATAGTAATAAATGAATTAAATTTTGCCTAGCGGAATGAATGTTATGGGTGCAAAGAATGGCTAAATTTAAAAAATAATTGCCCCGACAATAAAACAAAATAATCCAAAAATTACCCAAATCCAGACATTCGACCTAGGTTGCTCCGTATCTGATGTATAGAGCGGTTGTTGTTCCTGAGCAGGATTTTCTTGGTTGCCAACTCTGTTTTTATAGGGTTGGTGCTTGGAATAGGATAGGCCTGTGCCAGGAATACCAACGCTGGTTCGGGTGCCTTTTTTGCCAATATTTAAAGAAGCACCAGGTTTGCCAATGCTTGCACTGCTGATGCCTTTATGCGTCAGATTGATTTTTAATCCAGGTAATATTTTAATACTCTTGCGAAATCTGAAGCCCATATTTTTTCCATTTACAAGAACCAGTTTGGTTTCTATCTGAGTTGTCCGGATACAGTGAAATAAGAGTTTGATTCATTCATAGGACTGATTATTTGACTTATCTAGTGAAATATCAGTATGTTCTTTAACATAAGATATTGGCTTTTAGACAATGAATCAAACATCAAATTATTACAATCAACATGCTCAAGCATTTTTTGAAAATACCTATCAGGTTGAGATGGAAAGTCTTTACGCACCATTTCTAAGATATTTGCCCGAACAGGCATTGATCCTGGATTTGGGCTGTGGCTCGGGGCGGGACACTTTGGCATTTAAGAAAAAAGGCTATCAAGTTGAGGCAATTGATTATTCTGCCGAGCTGGTTGAAAAGGCGAGAGAGCTGACAGGCATCAATGTACGTCAGCAAAGTTTTTATGAGCTGAATGAAGTAGCTAAGTATGATGGTATTTGGGCCTGTGCTTCTCTTTTGCACTGTGAAAGAGATCGCCTGACTGAAGTGCTGGCGCGCATATTTAAAGCATTAAAGCCAAATGGTGTGTGTTATATGTCTTTTAAATATGGCGATACAGACCGTGAGAAAGAAGGGCGCAGCTTTACTGACTTGAATGAGCAGCAAGCTTACGACTTACTCAAACAAATAGATCAGGCTTTACTGTTACAGCAATGGATTACTGTAGATAAACGTCCAGACCGTACAGAAGATTGGCTTAATATTCTGATTAGAAAAGTGCAGGCTTAGATATGTTATTCAGTATAGCCGAAATACCAACCCCTCAAGAACAGTTAAAATTCTTGAAGCATATTCAGCAGATATTGCAGTCAGGGACTTTTACTTCGACATATAAGTTTGCTTTGCTGATAAGCATCACACGTCTAGCGATTGAACAGGGTCAAGATACTGGTGCTGCGTTGCATTTGGAATATCAGGATATCGCTGAAAAGTTTATTGACCTATACTGGAAACAGTCACTGCCGTTTCAGTTTAACCAGTATGAGCCTTTTTTCCTTAAACAAGCCACTGGACAGCAAGCAAAAATCATCAGTGAAATCCAGAATGCACAGCAACAATTCAAGACCTTGGCTGCGTTGAGAAAGGATGTACTTTACTGGAACAGGTTGAAGCGAGCAGTTGCAACAACGGTAAAGCAAATGCCGGTGGTATATTTGCAGAATCTGAATGGTCAAACGGTAGAATTTCTCTATTGCCTTGAAGACTCCAAACAGTCCCTCAACTTGTTGCCCAAGGTGATGTATTGCTTAAGACAATTTAGTGAAATTATTGAAGAGTTGTGCCAGAAGCGCTGGATTGATTTTGTCCGGTTGAATAAGCAGAATCTGGTTGTATTAGATGGGTTACCTGACCTAGATGAATTCATGTTTGCACCGAGTCGTAACCAACTAGGACAGGTTGCAGACTTTCTGATTGATCTACAGCAATGCCAATGTTTCTATTGCGGTAAAAGCCTAAAGAACTCTAAATATGCAGTGGATCACTTTATTCCTTGGTCTTTATATCCTGCCGATACCGGACATAATTTTGTCCTAGCGGATGAAAAATGCAACTCACAAAAAAGTAATTATTTAGCATCACAGCAATTCTTACATCAGTGGCAGGAGCGTAATCATCTGCATGATCAATCTATTATTCGAGAGATTTCTCAATTAGGTTTTCTAACCGATCTGCAACGTTCGCATCGGGTTGCCGACTGGGCGTATAAGCAGGCAATAGAGAATGAGTATTTAGTTTGGTTGGGTGGAAAAGATAAAAAGATATTAGCCCAAGTGTATTAAAGAATTGATTTTCAATAGATATATTTAAGTATTTGAATGTAATAAAGATATAAAGCACCTTAGTAGTGCTTTATATCTTTGGGTGTGTGCATTTGTTCTAACCTTTCTAAGACGGTAGCAGAGAACGGTTGCCAATAGTTCCATGAACGATATTTTTGATCAAAACGGCCACCACCTTCATTCCGCCATTGCTTTAGAATTGCAATGATTTCGGGGTTGTAAATACAATTCACGGATAGCATTCCACTCGAAAATTTGCGAGCACGTACCCATATTCCATTGATGGTAAATTGATAATCTTCCCAAGATGAAACATTAGGAGTCGTGTTTGTTGCGAGTTGTTCAGTTACTTCAAGTGGATTTTTAGATATTTTCCCTTCAACTCCATTTTTAATCACTTTAGGGGCTTGAGGATAAAGCCAACTTTTATGATCCAGACTTTCAAGGATCAGTTTCTTTGCTTGTTCACTTGGTATTACAAGTTCAGCCTGTAATAAGCTCGATAAATCAATCTCTAAGGTATTAACGTTCATTGATTCAATGATCTTAAGTTTATTCTCATCAATAAAATGTGTGACAGCAATTTCAATAAATATTGGTTCATCATTGTAATAACAGGCTAAATCAGGACGAATTAACCCTAAGTGAAATTCAGGAATAATTTTGTCAAATGTCCACCATGCAGCTTCATTGTCTTCAGTATTTGGGACCGCAGGAAGCATTAAACCCATAGATTCTAAAATGACTTCTTTGGCGTATTTGTGTAGTACAGATTCTGGATTAATGTTGCAGCTTTCCTTATTGCTGGCATGTGCAAAATGATGCTCTTTGATATCACCTTTGCGTGCAATGACAGTTTCACCGCATTCAAAACAAGTACATTTACATGCTAAGCCACGTTCAACATTTTCTATTTGGACCAGATTATTATTTTCATTGAGAGCAACATACATAGTCATGAGTACAAATCCTTTAGCAAGTTAATTTACTCTTCTACTATGACTGTGATTTAATCGCTAAAACACCGTATTAACAGGGGTAATACGGGTAAGTGGGGTGTATAAGTGACTGAAATAGAAATAAAAGTACTAAAATTATTTTATGGTTTACTAGTGAACCAGCCTACGATCAACAGGGCGTATGATTGTTTAAAGGTGTTATTTGAAAAAACAATTGAGAGTTATGAGAGTGGTTTTGAAGAGAAAGTTACTTACTCCAGGCAGCAATTGAAAGTTGCTGTTGATGGAAAATTGTCAGCGGAAAGAATGGATTCTAAAGAACTTGGAAAATGGATCAATGACTCACGATTAAATGATTTTTTAAAGTGTGTTATTCACCGGCACAGTGCAGTGTTTGATGAGCTTGGATACATCCCATTTGTAAATACAAATGATACTAAGGGTGGGAAGGGGAATGAGCGAATATATTGGTTGGAAATAAAAAAAATTACAGCTAAAGTTGATGAAGATAATCAGAGTCCTGAAGATAATATTGTTCATTATGAGCGAAATAATCCTGCCGACATTCAACTGTCGTGGTTTTATAAATTCATTTTTAAAAATGGCGAGTTACAAAATAAGAGCTTGAGAGGACTGGTAATGATTACCGTACTCTTTGGTAGTGTGATTGGCTGGGCTATTTATGTTTTTATTTTTTCATTGGTATTAGTTAGTGATGAACAATCTTTTACATCGTTGGACTTATTTTGGATTAGTTGTCTGATTTTCTTTTCATTTATTATGTTTAAGTACTGGGCAATTCCGTTATGGAATTTACCAGAGCATCGTGTAATTAAAGCCCCTATGAGTTTTATTTCATTCGCTGAAGATCATGCTGATCTTGAAATGTATCGGGATAAAGAGAGAAATCAAATTACTCGGGTGACAAAGTTTAAAGGTACATGCCCGATATGTGCTTCTGATGTCCTCTTAAAGAGTGGGAAACCAGATCAAAAGATGCCTTTAGTGGGACGGTGCGTTGAGAGTCCTTTTGCACATGTGTATAGTTTTGATCGTGTGACACTGAAAGGTGAGCAACTAAAATAAATCATAATTTACATGGGTAAATTGTTATATGTAAATGTGATTTTTAAAAATAAGTGGGCGATTGTACAGCCACTACATTTAAACATGAAATGTTTGAAAAGTAAGAGGGGTTGGACTCGACCTCACAAACTTGATAAGAGACGGTCTTATTTTGATAGCTATTCAAAATGCTTAATTATTACAGGCCTGTCTTATCTAAGTCTTATGCTTATAGTAAGATTCTCATTTATCTAAAAAATATTGTCTATGAAAAAAATTGCTGTTGTTGCTGCCGTAATCAAACATGAAGATAAAATTTTATGTGTACAAAGAGCACCATCTAAATATGATTATATTTCTTTGAAATATGAATTTCCTGGTGGGAAAGTTGAGCAAGATGAAACGCCAGAGCAAGCAATTATTCGTGAAATTCAAGAAGAATTAAACATGGAGATTGTAGTACATTCACATCTTATTACGGTTGACTATGACTATCCTGACTTTAGTATTTCTTTGAATACATTTTTATGCCGTACCAATAATAAAGATTTACAGTTATTAGAACATGTGGATTATCAATGGTTGACTACTGATGAACTAACTACTCTCGATTGGGCAGCAGCAGATTTACCTATTGTTGATAAGTTGCAAAGAAAATGATTCTAGATGCATTGAGTAAAGGGTTAATTACAAGCTTCATTGATCAATCTTCCTATTCAGAAGATATTTATCAAACTAAGTTGGTACAAAATAATTATCCATTAGAAAAAGTGATCAATACCTTTGAAGGTGAATTAGAACATTGCACAAGGTTTTGGTTCACTACAGCTTTTTTGAGCATGAGTGGTTTTAATACACTTTATTCTTTGCTAGAGAATTTACAACGCAGGAATGTTCCTGGTCGAATTTTAGTTTCTCAGTATCTTAATTTTACTCAACCAGATGCACTAAAAAGACTAAAAAAGTTTAAGAATATTGAGGTCCGTATCGATACGAAATCTGATTTACATGCGAAAACCTACCTATTCCAGCGTGAAGATCATATAAGTGTGTTGTTAGGTAGTAGTAATTTAACTGCTAATGCATTGAGTAAAAATGAAGAGCTCAATATTTTTATTCGAGCTCTGCCTCAAAGTAAAATTATGCAAGATATGCTGCTTAAAAAAAAGACTTTATTTAATGATGCACAAGAATTGACTGACGAGTATTTAGCACAATATAGTGAAATATATCAGGCCCAAAAACACTTTGTTCAGAAACTACCACAACAGAACATAAAGCTTTCTAGTTCAATTACACCTAATTTAATGCAACAAGAAGCCTTGAGTAGTTTGGAAAAATTACGAGAGGGCAATGTTTCTAAGGCTTTACTCATCTCTGCAACAGGTACAGGAAAGACTTATCTTTCGGCTTTTGATATACGCAATTTCAGAGCAAAAAGTATGCTTTTTATTGTGCATCGAGAAAATATTCTTCTTGATGCACAACAGACTTTCAAAAATGTATTCGGGACCGATTTTAAATCTGCTATTTTTTCAGGATCTAATCGAGATATAGCTGGGTACAATAATGTTTTTGCCACTATACAGTCTTTATCTAGAGATCATCATTTAACTCAATTTTCACCAGAGGCTTTTGACTATATCGTAATAGATGAAAGTCATCGTTCAGGCTCTGCTAGCTATTTAAAAATTTTAGAATATTTCAAACCTAAATTTCTTTTAGGTATGACCGCGACTCCAGAAAGAAGCGATGGTATTGATATTTTCAAAGCATTTGATTACAACATAGCCTATGAAATTAGGCTTAAAAAAGCCATGGAATGTAATCTCATTTGCCCTTTTCACTATTTTGGAATTTCAGATTTAGAAATAGATGGAGAGCTGATTGATGATAATACTGATTTTGGTCATTTAATTAGTGATGAGCGTGCTCGAAAGATCAAAGAAGCTTCAGATAAGTTTGGTACAGATAACGGCGAATTAAGAGCCTTAGTTTTTTGTTCTAGCGTTAAAGAAGCGAAAGAGCTTGCAGGGAAAATGAATCTCTTAGGGATTCAAAGTATAGCTTTAAGTGGTGAGAATAGTACGGAACAGCGAACAGCTGCGATCGAGTCAATCAGCTCGGCAGATAATCATCGTATTGAAATGATTTTTACGGTTGATATTTTTAATGAAGGAATTGATATTCCTAAAATTAATCAAGTAATTTTTCTACGAGCAACAGAGTCATCGATTATTTATGTCCAACAATTAGGTCGTGGACTACGAAAAACTGCAACTAAAGAATACCTGACCGTTATCGATTTCATTGGCAATTATGAAAAGAACTTTCTAATCCCAATGGCTTTATTTGGTGACAGCTCATTTAATAAGGATCAATTGCGCAAATTAGTGACGAGTGGTGGTTCATTATTACCAGGTGCATCGACGATTCATTTTGATGAAATTGCTAAAGAAAAAATCTTTGCTTCGATTAATAATTCTAATTTTCAAATGAAAAAAGATTTAGTGAATGATTACAAGTTATTAAAGACTCGGCTTGGTCGTATGCCGATGATGATGGATTTTCTACAAACCGATTTGCGAGATCCATTTAGTTTTGTTAATTATGCAAAATCTTATTATTCCTTTATAAATCCGATAGAAAAAATTACACCAACTTTAAATGAGTTCGAAGAGGCGTTATTACAATTCTATGCTCTAGAAATTAACAATACAAAGCGTGTACTAGAATCATTGCTTTTAGAGAAAATTATTCAATATGATCAAGATGTAATAGAGGTCGAAACATTCCAACATGAAGTAAAGGAAAGATATCAAATCAGTGTTTCTAAAGATGATTTGGTATCCATACTTAATAATTTAAATATGGTTTTTAACCCGACTAAATATTTTAAAGATCATGGGGCAATGAGCTCTTTAGGGATAAGAAATTCTTATTTTTTTGCTTCTAATGATTTAAAGAAAGCTCTTAAAAACTCTACTTTTAAAAAATTCTTAAATGATAATGTGCAATATGCAATCAGTAAATATTTTAAAGATTTTGATATAGTTAAATTCAACCGTGGTTTTGTTTATTATGCAAAATATGGACGTAAAGATGTATTCCGTATTTTAAATTGGGAAAAAAATCAAAACCCACAAAATGTGGGTGGATATTTAGCTAGTAAAGATAAATCAAATTGCCCAATATTTGTCACCTATCATAAAGCAGATGATATTTCTGATAGTACAAAATATGAAGATAAGTTCATTGATCCGCAACATTTTCAGTGGATGTCTAAATCAAAAAGAAAAATTTCTAGTCCTGATGTTCAGGTGATTTTAAATGCACAGCAACAAGGAACATTGCTACCTTTATTCGTGAAAAAAGATGATGATGAAGGTGTTGATTTCTATTTTATCGGTTTTCTAAGTTATATCGAAGGTAGTGCACAAGAGACTTTAATGCAAACAGATGCTGGTCCTGTTTCTGTTGTTAAAATTGATTTTAGAATAAATAAGCCTGTTGAAAATGGATTATATAAATATCTTGTAAATATATGATATGTATAGTTCAAACTTAATAGGATATTGATTGTGGAAACCGAGAGTTATCTGCTGGGTTAGATGTTCTGAATCTTTAGAAAGAAAGCCAATTATCTCGGAAGATAATTGGCTTGAGCAAAGAGTTTGGCTATCCGCTTATTCGTCGGTCATCCCAATAACACGGCACTACAATCAAATGGTTCTCATGTAACCGAGACCATAATCTTACACCTAAATCCCGCTGCATATTTTGGACTGTGAAATTGGAAATGAGCAGCGTCGACTTCATATTATCATAACGGCTATATAAAACCTTATGTACCATTTCCAGACGTTTCTCATGCCGGTCATGTAGGCCATATTCGTCTATCACCAATAAATCAAAACTGGAGAAATGGTCGATGACTTCCTTTTCAGAGCGTGAAGCATCTGACCAGGTATCCATCATTTTTTGAGCAATTTCTGTACTGGTATAGTAGCGTGCAGATTTTGTACTGTTATGCAGAATGTTGCGAATGATTGACGCACTCAGATGAGTCTTTCCTGTACCCGGTGTACCAATGAGCAGTAGGTTTGGATAATGGTCAGAAATAATCTGCTGTGCAAAAGCCTGACATAGTTTGATGGCATTGTCTTGTGCAGGACATGCAACTACATAATTCTTGAAGCCACGATCCAGGTAGCGTTTATTGAGCCCTGAATTTTTAATTTTCTGTTGTAGCAATCGCTGTTGCAGTTCATTCTCATAGGCTGCATGTGAGTGATGGACGGTTTCTTTGGCACACAATTTACAGAGCCTGTGACCTGCAATTTCCATCAGGGGTATATGATGGGTAGGGCAAAGTGTTTCCGTTGTTTCTGCGCGAAACTGGAGTGTTTTAAGCATGGTATTCATGACTGATCTCCTAAATCCACTTTGAATTTTCTAAAAAACTCTCATTTTTTTCTTCAAAATTTGAAGATGAAGATGAAGATGAAGATGAAGATGAAGATGAAGATGAAGGGCATGATTCAAGCATGACTTGAGTAATACTCGGGCTCTTCTCAGGAGCTGCTTGAGCATTTACTTTTCGGTGCTTGGTTGATGCTTGAGCATTACTAGCGGATTTCCCCCAACGTGCCTGAGCTGCATTTTTAGCTTTATCAGATTTCATTTGCTGATTTTGTAATGCTTGGCTTTTTAAACTGCTTAAGAAATTTGAATGAATCTGCTCAGACTCGACTTCAAACAATTCTAGGGCCATCAGCGTATTTAACAAAGTTTTAGCCTTGGTGTGCTGCGGTAATTTCGTGATGCTACATACAGTAGCTAGGTCGTGAGGAATGGCACCATTTTTCCAGAAATCCATCATTAACAGCAGTGCCGCACCAATTTGTTCTGCTGTCATTCGTGCAAATTTCGCTTGTAGGTCGCCAATATAGAGTGGCATCCAAATAGAAATATCTTTATGCATGTGTTCACCTTTTTATAGGTATAAAGGGGCTAAGGTCATCGATTGGATGACCTTGTATATTTATTTGATCAAGGAGCTAAGCTCATTAACCGGAGACGGGCCTGTTGGGCTAGGTCATCGTAATGGGCTTGCCCTTCATCCAGCATTCGCTGTAGCCAAAGTCTTAATGCTTGGTGATCATCGAAGCATTTATTGATTTCCAGCAAAAAGGCCAGATTGTGCAGTTTGGGAATGTGTAGCTCATGGATTAATTCACGAGCGACCATATCTGCTTCAGGGCTGACGACCACACCACCAAAGAAAGCTTTACTATTCATGTGCAAGCTCCTCTGTAGTGAGTCTCTCCAGCATGGCTTCAAATGCACTGCCATCGCGGCGCGTAACATTGGGGATGTAACGGCTATAGACCCGGAATAGCATTTCAGTCGTTGAATGTCCCAATTGACGTGCGATCCATTCCGGATTTTCTCCTGCCGACAACCAAAGAGTTGCTGCTGTATGACGTGTTTGATAGGCTCTTCTAGACTTCAATCCTAGAAAGCGCAAGATTGGATGCCAGACACGTTTATTTACCAGACGATAATCGAGAGGTCCACCATCACGATTGCAGAAAACAAACTCTGATTTACCATTATTTAAGCTTTTCTGTTGCAGAAAGGCTTGGTAAACGCGGTCATTCATCTGGATCGTGCGGTCAGAACCATAAGTTTTGGTTGCACCAAGCACACCATTCACTAACGCTTCTCTGATATGGATTTCACGACGCTGTAAGTCGATATTTTTCCATTGCAGACCATCAATTTCACTGGTACGCATACCCGTAAAAAAGCGAATGGTGTAATAGGGGCGGAAGTCTTCACGCACTGTGGTAAGAATTTTATGCACCTCTTCCAAAGAAAAAGGTGTGACTTCAATCTTGCTTTCCTTCAGATTGTTAATATTTTTATAAGGCGACTCAAACTCGTATCGTTCAGCCGCATCATTGAGTATCATGCGTAGAGGCGTCATGATTTGATTGATCCTCGATGCTTTCAGACTTGTTTGATCTTTTCCGTGTGTCACTTTGGCGAGAGAGGCACGGAAGTTCAGCAAGTCTGACTTCTTGATTTTGGAGAGAACCTGATTACCAAAAGCAGGAATCAAATAGTTTTTGATCACAATTGAAACCTTTTGCTGGTATGAGGTTCTCCATTCAACTTGTTTCTGCTTAAACCACAATTCAGTAAACTCTTTAAAAAGAGGAACTTTGGTCTGCACAGCAATTTGCTGACTTCTTTTTTCCTTAAACTCCTCAACACGGTTACTTTTTGGAAAGTACTTTTCGTATTCAAAAGTTCCCAAAGTAATTTCAGCTTCAAGCTGTTCGAGACGTTTTTTCAAAATGCGTCGGTTATAAGCATTGTCTTCAAGATTAGTTGTCTCTCTACAACGAATGCCCATGTAGCGAAAGTCGGCAATCAGTTTGCCACTTCGTTCCCGGATGGTAGCCATCAGTTAAACCTCCTAAGCCTTATTGCAAGGCATCCATGCTTAAACCGGTGAATTTAAGCATTTCAGTTTCAATGCGTTCCCAAACAAAAAGAATTTTTCGACCACCAAAAGGACGGATGTAGTGAACACCTTCAATAAAGACACTGTCTTTCAGCTGGTTGCGAATGGTACGAGCGTCGTACTGGATTTTTTCAGCCAGTTGCTGGGCTGTGAGATAGGTATATGACATAATTGTATTCCTGGCGTAATTCATCGGATGTAAGTAATTTTTCATCCTTAGACCTAAAATAACCTCAAATTTAATTAAATGCAATTAAATTTTCATTGTATTAGAGGAAAAATTAATGGTTATTTGTAAGCTACCAATATTGTTGGCTGAAAGAAAAATGCGTGTAGCTGACTTAATTCGTGGTACAGGCATTAATAAAACAACTTTGCATAAGCTTTATAATGGCGAATTGACTCGAATTGATTTGGAGACTATCGATCGTATTTGCGATTATTTAGATGTACAGGTGGGAGATTTATTTGTTTTTGAAAAAGACAATAAAGAACAACCTGTTAGTGAGTAGTTTGGTCACAAATGGTCACATCAAAAAGTGAAATGGTCACAAATTACTGATCATTTGGTAAAAAAACCTTGTTTGGAAGAGAACAGGGTGATTTTTTGCCTTCAAAAAAGCTCTGAAAGTGGTGATCGATTGAGGACATTTAAGGTCAATTGAGACCATTTTTATTGTCGTGGGCACGCCATGGTCACATCTTGGTCACAAAATACAAATTATATTAAGAATATTTTTTATTGAATCGAATAACAAAGGAAGAAGAGTTTTAAAAAAACATAATAAAATCAACAAGAAAAAAGCCCTAATCTTTCGACTAGGGCCTTTTAAATTTGGAGCGGGAAACGAGACTCGAACTCGCGACCCCAACCTTGGCAAGGTTATGCTCTACCAACTGAGCTATTCCCGCATATTGAGCAGTTTTTACTAAAACTTACACTTAAAAAAACCAATCTGGAGCGGGAAACGAGACTCGAACTCGCGACCCCAACCTTGGCAAGGTTATGCTCTACCAACTGAGCTATTCCCGCGTGCCAGCTATAATACATTAAGCAAAACAAGGGTCAACAACTTTATGCAAAGTTTTTGCTTAATTGCATAAAATAAAAGCATTTATCTAGAAAATACCGAAAAACTCACCTTTAGAGGCGAAGTTTTAATCTATTTTGCCCAGATACTCTGCGTTTGTATCTCTGAAATCATCACAGACCTCATGCAAGTAGTTATGTATAATCAATGCACTATCTCAATCTGATTTACAGAGTGAATGATGAACTTAGAACAACAGTTAATTGAGCGCTTAAACACGTTAAACCCTGCTCATCTTGAAGTTATCAATGAATCTTCAGGTCATGGTGGATACTTTCCAGGTAAAGAATCCCATTTTAAAGTTGTGGTGGTCAGTGAAGAGTTTCAAGGTTTACGTCTCGTGCAACGTCATCAGAAAATTTATGCGGTTGCTGCGGAACTGATGAGTCCAGGGAAAATTCACGCCTTAGCTATACATGCTTATATCCCTTCAGAATGGCAAGGACAAGCACCAGCAAGTCCTGAATGTGCCCATGCACCAAAAAACTAGGAATCGACTATGGACGCGCATTTAATTACCAAAATTATCCATATGTCAGCGGTGAGTTTGCTCATTCTAGTATTTGTCGCTCGAGCAGCAACTTTGTTTATTGGATTGCGAGATAATCAACAGCCAAATACAAGCTCAAGTAAAGCGATCGTAGGGTTACAGCATTTATCGTTGACTTTAATTATTGTTACGGGTGCTGTGCTGGTTTATATGAAAAACTTCCAAGTCGAGCCGTGGTTCTATGCCAAAGTCATCCTGTTTTTTGTACTGTGGTCTTCGATGATCAAAATGTATAAAAAAGATGATACGGTGCTTTTGGTTCAACGTCGTGCTGGTTTATTGATCGGAACAGTGGCCTTAGTGGGTATTCTGGGCTTAGTTATGATCAAGCCAGTTTTTGCATGATTGTTTGACATTGTTTTAGTAATTGTTTTAGCACTAGGTTAAACTGCGTGCAGTTTACAAAAAATCTTGTAGAGGGAAATCATGTTAACTCGTGTGGTATTTAACCAAAAAGGTGGTGTGGGAAAATCAAGTATCACAGTCAATTTGGCAGCAATCAGTGCTAAACAAGGTCTAAGAACCTTAGTTATTGATCTTGATCCACAGGCAAATTCGAGCCAATACCTTTTGGGTGAAGATGCGACATATTCTGCTGATAAAACAGCATTAGAGCCAAACATTGAGAACTTCTTTGAAGATGTCTTAGGTACAACACAACAAAAAGGACTGATTGGTAATGCAATTGGTTCTATTTTGAAAGCCCCACGTGGTAAAGGGCTTGAAAGTTATGTACATCGTTCGTCATTTGAAAATTTAGATGTCATTCCTGCCAGCCCAAGTCTAGGTTCATTAGAACACGCATTAGAAAGCAAACATAAAATTTATAAATTACGTGATTCGATTCAATCGCTTAGCGCACGTTATGATCGTATTTTTATTGATACACCACCTGCATTCAATTTCTTTACTTTATCCGCATTAATTGCAGCAGATCGTGTATTAATTCCATTTGATTGTGATGTTTTCTCTAAACGTGCGTTACAAACTTTGATTGAAAATGTGATCGAAACCCAAGATGATCATAATGATCGCTTGGAGATTGAAGGTATTGTGGTCAATCAATATCAAGCTCAAGCAAAATTACCACGTGAAGTGGTTCAACAATTGAAAGATGATGGTTTGCCTGTACTTGAAAGTATGCTGCCACCATCAGTTTTGATGAAAGAATCACATCAGAAGAATTTACCTTTGGTTCATCTCGCAGCTGAACATAAATTGACGCTTGCTTATGTCACTTTATTCAATGAGATTGAAGCAAAAAAATAAGAGAAGTTTATGAAGCGTTTATATTGGTTGCCAGTTTTGTCAACAACCTTATTTCTCGGTGCATGTGCATCGACGGTTAAACCTGCTTATGTATCTCCAACGCAATATCAGTCATTAAACTGTCAGCAACTACAGGCAGAATACAATCGTATTCAGCATTACATCGAGAATGGGGTACAAACACCGAAGCGTACAGGCGTAGGGGTGGGAGTTGGACTTGGCGGTGGCTGGGGTAAAGGCGGTTGGGGCTTTGGGCCTTCGATCTCAGTCAATATGGGGCAGTCGATGAACACCAAAAATACTGAGCTTGCGAATGTACTTGGTCAACAAGATGCAATTGTTCAGGCTGCGAAGTTTAAAGGTTGCCCAATTATTGTCAAACAGCGTGCAAATTCTTAATCTTCATATGCGCATCACTGGTGTTTACGCTGGTGATGCTCAATTAAATTTTAGCAAAATGTTTCATTAAAAATATAAATATAACAATGTCTTAATTGATTCTATCTTCAATTTTCTTCATTTCAAATTGTTCATTTTTCCCATAAAACTTGTTTGTCGCAGCGAATTTCGTATAAGGTGGCGAGCATGTTTAGTCAGTTGGTATCTATATGATTGAGAGTTGGTTTTTTGTTTTGGCGATGATCGCAGTGTTACTCATTCCAGGGCCGACGAATGCTTTATTAGCCAGTTCAACACATCAACAAGGCGTGCTGAAAACGTTGTCATATATACCTGTAGAGTGGCTAGGTTATATCTATGGGATCGGATTGTGGGCGTTATTTATCCATCTTTTTGACCCAATTTGGCCTGCTTTAATCATCATTTTGCATGTTTGTAGTGTTGCCTATGTTTTATGGCTAGCATTTCATTTATGGAAAAGTACACATCTTCAAAAATACAATCAGCATCATCAACAAATTAAAACTCCTCGACTATTTGTTTCAAGTCTAAAGAATCCTAAAACATTGTTATTGGCAGCAGGAATTTTCCCAAGAGAAACATGGAACTCCGTTGAAAATGCATTATTGGTTTTCGCTGTGTTTAGCTTAGTGTTGATACCCGTATCAATTTTTTGGATGATCTTTGGGCGTGCATTATTGGCTGGTAGTTTGGTAGGAATCAAAGCCGACCACTTGTATAAAGGATCGGCTATGTTATTGATTATTTGTACCTTACCAATGATTTTTCGTTTCTTTTAATCAATGGGGCAGAGCATTATTTTGCTTTAATGCTTTGCATTTTCTGACGTAGAAAACCAATTACACCCGGTAAGATACTGATAATAATGATACCGAAAATTAAGTGCGTAAAATTATCTTTCACGATTGGCATATTTCCAAATAAATAACCCAAAGTAATGAATGATGCGATCCAACAGAACGCCCCCACCACATTATAAGTTAGGAAGTATTTATAGTTCATGCTGCCTGTACCAGCTACAAATGGCGCGAAGGTACGTGCAAATGGCACGAAACGTGCGAAGATAATGGTTTTCCCACCATGACGCTCAAAAAATTCTTGAGTCTTAAACAAGTGCTGTTTATTGATGAAACGCAAGTTCATTTCAAATACACGAGGACCTATGTATCGTCCGATATGATAATTGACAGTGTCACCAAGAACTGCAGCGATAAACAACAAGACACCGAGAACCCAAGGATCCATTGCACCAGTTGATGCTGCTAGCGCACCTGCCGCGAATAACAAACTATCGCCTGGCAGAAATGGCATCACCACTAAACCCGTTTCGACAAAAATAATCAAAAAGAGAATGGCATAAATCCAGACACCATAATTCTTAATAAACTCTAAAAGGTGTTCGTCAACGTGCAGAATAAAATCAATGAGTTCCATGAAGGCTTTAACACTATAAATTTGAGCTAAATCCTAGCAGTGCGTCTGTCTAATGTCAGTAAGAAAAGCAAATTAATTAGTAACTTTACTTAATGATGCAAAGCATAACGAATTGCTGTTAAATTAGTCACTATTGTTCTTAAAATGGAACGATGTATTAATAAATATGATGTTTATTGCAAATAGGAAGATACATAAACTGGTGTTAAGTTAAAAAACAAACAGTGTGGAATTGATTATGTTTAATCCTAATGTCGTTGTAAAAAATATCGTAACGCAATCTGGCGTAGAAAATACAGTGACTTTAATTGCTCGTATTTTAATGGCCTATATCTTCATTATTGCTGGATGGGGTAAATTGACCGCATATGGTGCTACAGCTGGCTATATGGAGTCGATGGGAGTTCCAGCGGCATTATTACCGATCACAATCTTGGTTGAGTTTGGTGGTGGATTAGCTCTGTTATTCGGTTTCCAAGCTCGTTTAGCTGCTTTGGGTTTGGGAGTGTTTAGTATTATCACTGCATTCATCTTCCATGGCACAGATGATCAAATGCAACAGATCAACTTTATGAAAAACTTGGCAATGGCGGGCGGATTATTTTACTTAATGCTTTATGGTGCAGGTCGTCTGAGCTTAGATCACGCAATTGAAAAATAAACAATCAGTTTCAAAAAAGCCCCACTTTTGATGGGGCTTTTTTACATCCTTTGAATTTACCGTTTATTACAAAAAATGATCTCACTGTTTATCGAAATTTGTTTGAATATTAAAGGATTAAATTGTTTGGAATGAATCAATGAGAACAATAAGCTTAGGTTTAATGATCGGTTTTTTATCAATAGCTGCTAGCCACACATGGGCTGGGAAACAAGATGCTGTACTGTTGAAGGAAGCAGCTCAAAATAGTGTGCTGGTTAGGGATATCGTCAAATATGCAGATGAAACTGGTGTGACGCTCACAGGAAGAATTAGCAAACATTTACACGGTGGTCATTATGAATTTCAAGATCAGAGTGGCAGCATTGTTGTAGAAATTGATGATGATTTATGGCAGCAAGCACGTTTAAGTGTTGGTGATTCTGTACGTTTAATCGGTGAGGTTGATACACATCGATATAAACCTACAGATATCGAAGTAATCAAAATTGAGAAATACGGACATCAATAAAAAAGGAAGCCTTAGCCACTGCTGTCCCACAAATATCACAAGAAGAACCTCAATTGAGGTTCTTCTTGTTTTCGCCATTTTTTATCAGGCACAAAGAGTGACCTTAAAAGTTTCCTTTCAAATAAATTGACCTGAATAATT
>Ga0247720_100184_pt1 | contig 28831 bp, 25 predicted proteins | sample MSEWel2015_12_15_FD_189078 | JGI IMG/M metagenome (GOLD analysis project Ga0247720, IMG submission 189078) | Subsurface sediment microbial communities from gas well in West Virginia, United States - MSEEL Well Study Marcellus 3H_2015_12_15 | ecosystem: Environmental > Terrestrial > Deep...
GCTTATAAAGTCACTTACATAAATAAATAAAATTAATGATTAAACAGTACTAAAACCTAGTGTAATTGTAGAGTTTATTGTTGAAATTGTGATGCAATTCGCTATATGCGCTTTTAGCTAAAGTAGAGTGATAGGAGGGCTGATCTAAATGACAAATATTGTTACTCTTTTTGTAACTGTTTGTAATTTTTGATCGTTTGGTGAGCGTTTTGCTTTTGATAAGAATGAAAAATTAATCAGGCGTAAAAAGTTTGTTCGAAATAGATATTTTTTTTGCCAAATAATGAGAGTTGGATCTTCGGCTAATGAGTAGAACCTGAGACTGTAACTCCAGTTCACCGTATTCTGGCTCAACCTGAACATAATAAAGCTGTCCAAATTCATCTCTTACACGCGCTTGTGCTGAAAAACCAGGACGCGCGTTCCCTGTTGAAATGGTTGCTAAGCGACCAACAAGATTTGAATGAGTGTGGGTAACCTTGGGTTTAATGACCTGATCCAGACAGTGAATCATAAAAACGGTAAAGAATATGTCGATGACTAAAGCTGGAATGAATAAATAGTAAGGTGAAATAAAATAGTGTTGAAGTGCAAAAAAGGATAGTTCAAGAAAGTAGCCGGCAAAACTAAAGTTAATCAGTAGGAACACTACGATTAAATATTTTGAGAATTTAACATCTAAAAGAGGTGAGTTCAGTAACCATTCTGGTGTTAGTTTCTTAACTAAAGAACTTGGACGTAAACCTACAAAAATCCCAATAGTTTCCGCTATGCTGAGAAAAATCAAAGCCACAACACTCATGTGAAATGGCATCAGATAATAATTTAGAAAAAACTCAGTCATAGCAGAAGTCTTATTGTTTATTAATCAATATAAATACCACCATCAGAGTGGACTTCCAAATTTACCTTCTGAAGATGTTCACCTAGGCATGGACCTGAAATACATTCGCCAGTTTCAACTGAAAATAAAGCTCCATGGGTTGAGCATTGAATGTATTCACGATCTTGATCCAAGAATTGATTTTCTAAGTATTCCAGTTCAGTTTGTAAGTGAGGACAAATGTTTTGATATGCATAAAAACTTCCATCTTTTTGTGTAATAAAAATGGTTGTTCCCTTCATGGTGTCAAATGCACGTGACTCACGTTCTGGGACTTCCTCAGTCATGCAAATTTTTTCCATCTTAAGCACATTCCTGTTGAGCATTTTTAAATTGTTCAAAAAGTTTAGCGTAGTTTTCTACACTTAAACGAGGGCCAAATTGAGCGACAACTTCACTTGATATCAAGATTGCGAGCTGTGCTGCTGCATCCAGTGAAAGTCCAGCGTTAATTGCATATAAAAACGCACCCGCAAAGGCATCACCAGCACCATTTGTGTCTACAGCATTCACATGGCGACCTGCAACATGAAATTGATTTGCAGGATCAATAATGACTGCGCCATTTGCCCCTTGAGTAATCACGATATGTTGGTTGTTAGTTTTTAAAACCTCAATTGCTGCATCGAGCGTTTCAGTATTCGTGAACATAAGTGCTTCTTGTTCATTACAGAATAATAAATCTACACCATCATCCATTAACTCTTCGAGACCTTGACGTGCATATTGCACCATCGCAGGATCTGAAAGAGAAAGGGCGATTTTAACACCATGTTCTTTAGCAAGAGCACGAGCTTGTTTGACAGCAGCTCTTGCTGTGTCGCTCGTAGATAAATAACCTTCGATATATAGCCATTTAGCAGTTTTTAATGGTTCGAAATCTATTTGCTCAGCAGTCAATTCTGCTGTGATGCCGAGAAAAGTGTGCATTGTACGTTCAGAATCAGGGCTAATCAGTACCATGCAGGTACCTGTAACACCATTGCTGATTGACTTACTTGTTGTTGTGATCCCAGCTTCATTTAGTCCATTTAAATAAATAGAACCTAATTCATCGTTACCTACACGGCAGCCATAAAAAGCTGAACCACCTAATGCACTGAAGGCTACAGTTGTATTTGCTGCAGAACCACCACTTGCCTGACCTTTATAAGTTTGCGTTTTTTGTAGCTGTTGAAAAAGAGCTGTTTGTGTTTCACCATTGGTCAACTGCATCGTACCTTTTTGCAAAGCATGTTCTGTTAAGAACTCATACGAAACTTTAAATTCTTGGTCAATGAGCGCATTACCAATTGAAAAAAGATCAACAGTTGCCATGTTTGTCATCACAGTTAAAAATCAAAACATGAAGTTTACACGAATGCTCAAGATTACAGTAGTTTGTTGAAGAAAATTCACTTCATTTACGGTGAGCTTTCCATGCTTATTATTTTGAATGTTCAAGGACTGGAATTAAAAAATATCTGACATCAATTTTATGTCACTCGCTGCATTTTTCTACAAAAACATAGTAATTTACATGGATATCTGTAGGGATTGTTCGGTAGACTCAGTATCATAAATTGTAATCATTTTATTAGATAATTGGAGAACTCATGACTGTCGATGTTTCTGAAAGCATTAATCAAACTATTCATCCTGCGTTTCAGCTATTACGTCAACACCATGTAGAAGCACTTGATATTCAAGTATCTGAATATAAACACAAAGTGACAGGCGCAATTCATTACCATTTGGCGACTTCACACGATGAAAATGTCTTTTTAGTTGCGTTTAGAACTCAGCCAATGGATTCCAAAGGTGCTGCACATATTCTTGAACATACTGCATTATGTGGTTCAGAAAAATTTCCTGTACGTGACCCATTCTTTTTAATGATCCGTCGCTCATTAAATACATTTATGAATGCATTTACAGCCGCAGATTGGACAGCATATCCATTTGCCACTCAGAATAAAAAGGACTTCCAAAACTTATTGTCTGTTTATTTGGATGCTACGTTTGCTGCAAATTTAAATCCTTTAGATTTTGCGCAAGAGGGTATTCGTATTGAGTTGGAAAATGATCAGGCAGTTTACAAAGGTGTAGTCTTTAATGAAATGAAAGGTGCAATGAGCTCACCTACAGATCAACTTTACCATCAACTAGCTCATCATTTATTCCCTGAAACTACCTATCATTACAACTCTGGTGGTGATCCAAAGGATATTCCTGATCTGACGTATGATCAGTTGGTTGATTTCTACAAAACTCATTATCACCCAAGTAATGCTGTATTTATGACCTTTGGTAATCAAAGTGCTTATGATTTACAAGAGCAATTTGAAACTTTAGCGCTTTATAAGTTTTCTAAAGGTACAACTTTATATTCAAAACCAGAAAAGCGACTCACAGCTCCTCTTGAAGTGATTGAGAATTACGCGGTTGATAGTGAAGATTTGAAAGATAAAACTTATCATGTTTTATCTTGGTTATTGCCTGAAACAAGTGACATTAAATTACGTTTAGGTATGCGTTTGGTTGAAGGTATTCTTCTTGAAAATTCTGCTTCACCATTACGTCACTATTTGGAAACTTGCGGATATGCACAATCAACTGGTCCGTTGATGGGCGTTGATGATAGTAACTTTGAAATGACTTTCTATTGTGGGGTTCAAGGCTCAAATCCAGAACACGCAAATGAATTCCGTAATGGTGTGTTAAAAGTTTTGAATGATGTTGCTGCTAAACCAGTTGATACGGATTTAGTCGACGCGATATTGCATCAAATCGAATTGCATCAACGTGAAATTAATGGTGATGGAACACCATACGGACTTAGCTTGATCTTAAATGGTTTAGGTAGTGTTATTCATCATAATGATCCTGTTCACGTTTGGGATGTCGATTCTGCGATAGAACAAGTCAAAGAAGAACTCAAAGATCCAATGTGGCTATCTAATTTAATTCAAACGCATTTGTTAGATAATCCACATCGTGTACAAATGACGCTGGTACCAGATGCCACTAAATCACTCAAAGAACAACAAGCTGAACAAGCGCGTTTAGCTGAAATCACTGCAAATCTAAATGATGAACAGAAGATTGAGATACAAAAGCAAACTGAAGCTTTAAAGCAGCGTCAGGATACACCTGATGATCTAGATTTATTACCAAAAGTTGGTTTGGAAGATATTCCAGCAGAGTTGCAAATTGTACAAGGTCAATTACGTGAGATCATTTCAAATGGATTAGACACTCCATTGAATCTCTATCACGCTGGAACCAATGGTATTTACTATCAACAAGTTTTAATCCAAATCCCAAATGAAATTGTGCAATCTCCATATTTTAATTTGCTTTCAATTTTGATGGGCGAGGTTGGTGCAGGAGAATATGATTATTTAGAACTTCAACAAATTCAAACCGCCGTCAGTGGTGGTTTGGGTATGGGAGCTTCATTACGAAGCAAAGTTGATGATAAAGATCGTATCAGCGCATGGTTAACTTTAACGACCAAATCACTTACTCAAAAATTAGATGCGATTCAATTGTTGAAATTAGCATTTGAGAAACTAAGATTTGATGAAAAAGATCGAATCATTGAGCTCTTACAGCAACGTAAAACACGCTGGCAATCTCGTTTATCAGGTTCTGGGCATAGTTATGCTATGCAGACCGCTTCACGTCAAATGAGCGCATTGGCACGCCGTGATTATCACAATACGGGTTTAGGTGCTTTAAACTGGTTAAGTGATTTAGTGGCTAAAATCGATAATGATGAAGCAGCTTATCAGGCATTAATCGATGAGCTTAAGGCAATTCACCGAAAGCTTTTACAAGCACCAAAACAGTTCTTATTAGTTTGTGAAGAACATCATTCAGACCGTTTAGTGGAAGAAATCCAAAATGTCTGGGATAAGTTAGATGTCAGCAAAGAACCCGTAACATTAACTACTGTGGACCACGTAGATACAAATTATGATGAAGCTTGGTTAATTCAGTCAAATGTTCAGTTCTGTGCATCCGCTTATCAAGCTGTAGATGTTGCACATGTTGATGCAGCTCCACTCATGGTATTAGCGGCATATTTGCGTAATGGTTATTTGCATAGTGCTATTCGTGAAAAAGGTGGGGCGTATGGTGGTGGAGCAAGCTATGATGGTAATGCCTGTGCTTTCCGTTTCTATAGCTATCGTGATCCTCGTTTAGCAGAAACCTTTAATGATTTTGAAGCGAGTATTCAGTGGCTACTAAATGCTGAACAAAAAGAACATCAACTTGAAGAAGCAATTCTTGGACTGGTGTCTGGTATGGATAAGCCTGGGTCACCTGCTGGAGAGGCAATAACGGCATGTTATGCATTACTACATGCACGCACACCAAAGTTCCGTAAACTTCTACGTGAACGATTATTGCATGTTACTTTAGCTGATTTACAAAGAGTTGCAAAAGAATATCTATTGGAGCAAAAACCTGTGAGAGCAGTAGTGGCTCCATTTGCTAAACGTGAGGAGTTACAAAACTTAGGTTTTGAAATTCAGCAAGTCAATTAAAAGAAAAAATTGGAGACCGCTATGACGTTCAAAAAAATTGAACGTGCTCAATTGGAACTAAGTATACTCGCTATACTTAGTTCTTTTGCTGCATCAAACACCTTTGCACAAGTCGCAGAACCTGCCACTCCAGCTACTGTCGAAGCATGTGTTGCATTAAGCTCGAGTGCAGACCGCTTGGCTTGCTATGACAGCATGTTTAAAGCTCCAACCGTCATTGAGCCGCAGGTTACAGAACCAATGGTAGCGGCTGCACCTCCCGTTAAATCAAAAGAGTTAGAAAAAAGCCCACCTGAAAGTTTAAAAGATAAAGTGGTTCAAAAGGTCAGCGATTTGAATCTGATTGGCGCTGCTCCGAAATTTGATCCAAATGTATCTTTACTAGATCGACGTTGGGAGTTATCCGAAGAGAGTAAACTGGGTGTTTGGAATATTCGTGCGTATCAGCCTGTTTATTTACTGCCAGTTTTTTGGACAAGTGATAAAAACGAATATCCAGATAGTCCGAATCCAAATAACACAGTGACAGATAAGCAAAATTTGACTTCTTCTGAAGCTAAATTCCAGATTTCCTTAAAAACCAAAGCTTGGGAAAATATTTTCGGAAATAATGGTGATCTATGGTTGGGTTATACGCAATCATCACGCTGGCAAGTTTATAACTCAGAGGAGTCTCGTCCATTTCGAGAAACCAACTATGAGCCAGAAGCGAGTTTAATGTTTAGAACAAATTATGAACTTCTAGGGTTAAATGCACGCTTATTGGGTGTGACGCTGAATCACCAATCAAATGGTCGTTCAGATCCATTATCAAGAAGTTGGAATCGAGTTATCTTCAATCTTGGTTTTGAAAAAGATAATTTTGCTTTGATGCTGCGTCCTTGGTATCGAATTGAAGAAGATGTTAAAGATGATAACAACCCTGATATTAAAGATTATATTGGGCGCGGAGATTTGACAGCTTTCTACAGACACAAGGAAAATGATTTTTCACTTATGTTGCGCCATTCACTGAAAGGTGGTGATAAGTCACATGGGGCTGTGCAGTTTGATTGGGCATTTCCAATCAAAGGTAAGTTACGTGGTCATCTACAACTGTTTGATGGCTATGGTGAGAGTTTGATCGATTATAATCATCGAGCAACTTATGTTGGACTTGGCGTTTCTTTGATGAACTGGTACTAAATGAGTTTAGACATTCCTGATCCATTATTGCAGCTTGAGGCAAATTGTGGGGTTTTTGCAGTATGGTTGATTCTAAAGCAATATCAATCAAATATTGATATTGCTGAGCTTATTCAATTATGTCGGCATGATTACAACGAAGGAACCTTTACAATTGCTTTGGCTGTGGCATTGAAAAAGTTAGGATTTGAAGTCTCATTCTATACCGCTCCTGACCCTGATATTGATGAAATTGAAAAGCAAATTTACTTAGAGGCGAAGCAACTTCAGATCCCAATTAGACCTGCTTTGATGTATGAGGAGATTCAGCAAGCCTATGAAGATGGCAAATTCGTTATTGTGTTTTATGACACATTAGATGGGGCGGGAAATCAGTCGTTGATCTATTCTATTGATGAGCAAGAAATTAGTTTTTGTGATCATTTTGAGGTTATGTCAAAGGCTGTATTCGAGCAACAATACCAAGCTGATGAAATTTGTCAGCAAGCTATCGTGGTCGAGCAGCCTTTAAACTTCTATCCAATCTGAATATTCGCATTTGCATGTTTCAAGCGGCTCTTTTTAGGGGTTGCTATGAGATATGCAAGGGTGAGTGGACCTAGTCGTCCTGTATACATAAGCAAGCTTAATACAAATAAACTACCGTCATGTAATTCGCCTGTCACACCACGAGAAAGTCCAACCGTACAAGCAGCTGAGACGACTTCAAACATCAAATCCAAAACATCTAATTTTGGTTCAAGCAGAAAAAGCGTAAAACATCCGATAAATACTAACATGCCTGTAATCGCAGCTACGGCTAAAGCTTTATAGGTCGTTTCATGAGAAACTGAGTGATTAAAAATACGAATTTCTTCGTTACGCCGTAAAAATGAAACAACAGTGAGTAATAAGATCACAAATGTTCCAACTTTTATACCGCCTGCCGTACTTAAAGAACCACCACCAATAAACATCAATAGCATTGTAAGTAGCGCGGTACTATGCTCCATTGCACTGGTATCGATGGTATTAAAACCTGATGAACGAGGAACAGTAGCCTGAAACCAAGAGTTCATCGCTTGTTCACCTAATGTCATTGGACCAAGTGTTAATGGGTTATTTGATTCTAAAAGCCAAATAAGAATAAAAGCGATAAGATTTAAAACAAGAATAGTACTGAGTATAAGTTTGCTATTCGGTGTTAATTTACTCCATCTTTTATTCTGTTTTACATCAATCAGCACTAGAAAGCCGATACCACCCAGCGTATAAAGCATACTAATGGTTAAACAGATCAAATAGTGACTTTGAAAGTTGATTAAACTATTGTCAAATAAAGAAAAGCCTGCATTGTTGAAAGCGGAAATACTGTAGAAAATCGAATAATACAATCCTCGCCCTACACCATACATTGGAATAAATGATGTACTCAGGATGATTACACCAATTAATTCAAATAATAAGGTATAAAGTACAACGCCTTTTGCTACGAATGTAACTTTAGATAAGCTTGTTTGCCCTAGACTGTCTTGAGCCATCATTTGTTGTTTAAGACCTAATTTGGGTGCCAAACTAAGAGCAGCCAAAATCGCGAAGGTCATAAAACCTAAACCACCAAATTGAATCAATAATAAAATTATAACTTGTCCGAGATGGTTAAATGATTCATTTAAATTCACCACAGATAGACCAGTAATCGTGACCGCTGAAGTTGCAGTAAACAAAGCATCCATCCAGCTTAAGTTTCCTTTGTTTGCAATCGGAAGTTTAAGCAGTAATGTTCCAATAATGATAAAGCTTAAGAACCCAATCGCGAGCAATGTCGGTGGGCTAAGATTAAATATCTTTTGCGAATTTATTTTTATGGTCATTTAGAGGAAGCATCCCGATAATTTTTTTAGATGGGTGAGTAATCCTTCTAATATGAGTACGTCACCTGTTTGTAAGGTAAAACTAGAGTCGATTTCATAAATAATTTGTTCATCACGTTTAAGTAGTAAAAGTTTGATATGAGGTTCTTGTTTGAGAATGCCTGATAGATTTACCTTGTTTAGTTTCTCATGCACAGGCACTTTAATGATGTAATGATCATGATCGAGTGCCATGTAGCGGCTAACCATAGGATAGTTAAGCGCTTGCGCAACTCGAACCCCCATGTCTTCTTCAGGATGAATAATTTTAGTGATATTTAAGTGAGAAAGAATTGTGTGATGAGCTTTGGTTTTAGCTTTTACTAAGATTTTTTCTACACCCAAATTTTTGAGGTTTAATACACACAAAATACTTGCTTCAATATCTTCACCAATTGCAACAACAACGGCATCACAATTTTGAATATTCAATTCTTCTAGTACGTGCTCATCTGTAGCGTCAGCAATAACGGCATGAGTGATTTGATCAGCCAAATTTTCCACATTGCGCTTGATCGTATCAATTCCAATAACATCATGATTCAGTTTAGTGAGTTCTAATGCAACAGTCGCCCCAAAACTTCCTAAACCAATGACTGCAAACTGTGCCATAACAATCCTTAACTAAATGAAAAAAATATCTTTTTAACTATTTTAAGACGGAATAATTTGATCGTGTGTAATCATTTGTGTGCAAAGAAAATCAACTTATAAAAATAAAATATTCAAAATAAAACCGACATATTTGTCGGTTTTAAATCAGATCAGATTTACTTATTTTAGGAAACGTTTATATCCAATATTATCGCTAATTTCAGCATATGGATATGTGATTTGTTCTAAAGTTTCAATCAGACCGTCTGGATTTTGCTTCGCATCAGTTGCCTCTAAACCAACCAAAACACGACCTTCAGCTGCACCATGATTACGATAATGGAATAAAGTGATGTTGTGGGTTGGGCCGAGACGCTCAAGGAAGGTTAATAGTGCTCCAGGTCGCTCAGGGAATTCAACACGGAATAGACGTTCATTTTCAATGTTAGCGTGTCCACCGATCAAATAACGGATGTGAAGTTTAGCTACTTCATCATCAGATAAATCATCTACTTCATATTGCTGTTTCAGCATTTCATGAATTTCATGGCGTTCAATTTCACCACCTTTCAAGCTGATCCCGACAAACACTTGAGCTTGATTGCTATCACTTGCACGATAGTTGAACTCAGTAATGTTGCGTCCTTGCAATGAACGGCAGAAATTCAAAAAAGCACCTTTCTGTTCTGGAATCGTAACAGCGTAAATTGCTTCACGACGTTCACCGAGTTCGGTGCGCTCAGCAATATAGCGTAAGCGATCAAAGTTCATGTTCGCGCCACACACAATTGAAACCATGTTCTTATTATTTAATTGGTGTTCAGCTACATACTTTTTGATACCAGCTAATGCCATTGCACCAGATGGTTCAACAATACTACGGTTTTCATCAAAAGTATCTTTAATGGCAGCGCAAATTTCATCTGTATTTACTGTCACGATATCAGGTTCTACGATAGGTCCTGAATTATCAGATTTGCGTAGACGAACCATTTCGAAAGGTAATTCGCCTATTTGTGCTACTGCTGTACCATCCGCAAATAAGCCAACATGAGGTAGAATTACACGTTCATTTGATTCTAGTGCTGCTTTTAAACAAGCTGATTCTTCGTATTCAACACCAACGACTTTAACATGTGGTGCAACTTCACCTAGATATGCTGCAACTCCAGCAATCAAGCCACCACCACCAACAGCAACAAAAACATATTCAACATCACGCCATTGACGCAATATTTCATTTGCTATGGTTCCTTGACCTGCAATGACCAATTCATCATCGTAAGGTGGAATGAAAACTAAACCTTCATCTTCTGCGCGTTGTTTGGCATATTTGTTCGCAACATCAAAGCTATCGCCGTGTAAAACGACCTGACCACCAAGATTTTTTACAGCCTGAACTTTAATATCAGGTGTTGTACTAGGCATAACAATGATCGCATGAATCCCTAGTTTTTTTCCTGACAGTGCAACACCTTGAGCATGATTACCCGCAGATGCGCAGATAACACCACGATCCAATTGATCTTTTGGTAATTGACTAATTCTGTTATAAGCACCGCGTAATTTGAAAGAGAATACAGGCTGTAAATCTTCACGTTTAAATCGAATATTATTATTAATTTTTTGACTAATTCGTGGAGCTGCTTCAAGCGGTGTTTCAATCGCAACATCATAAACCGTTGCTTGTAAAATTTGTCGTACCACACGAGACAGCATGTTCATCTTCCCTATAACAGTTTAAAATAGTCAGTCATTGTAGCAAACCCCTGTGCATTTGCGCTGTTTTCTTGCAGCAAATGTCAAAATAGTTGAGTGAAGTCATGAGTCTATATGCAACCCAAGATGAAAAAAAACAAGCTGTGGCAAAAGCAGCTTTAAAGCATTTGCCTAAAGGCGGCATTTTGGGCGTAGGAACAGGAAGTACCGTTAATTTTTTAATTGATTTATTACCTGAATTGCAATTAGAAGCTGCAGTTGCGAGTTCAAATGCGACAGCAGAGCGCTTAAAAAAACTTGGCATCGAAGTTGTAGATATGAATTCAGTAGGTGGTCTAGATGCTTATGTTGATGGTGCAGATGAAATTGATCGTCATATGCACATGATCAAAGGTGGCGGTGCTGCTTTAACTCGTGAGAAAATTGTTGCTTCAATTGCGAAAAAATTTGTATGTATTGTTGATGACTCAAAGTGGGTTGAGCAATTAGGTCGTGATTTTCCTTTACCTGTTGAAGTCATTCCGATGGCGCGATCAGCTGTTGCACGTAAAATTGTAGCTTTAGGCGGTGATCCTGTTTATCGTGAAGGTGTTGTGACAGATAACGGAAATGTAATTTTGGATGTTTATAACTTAAATATTTTAAATGCGATTGAGTTAGAGAAAGCACTCAATAATATTCCAGGTGTTGTTACAAATGGAATTTTTGCTTTAAATGCAGCTTCTATTGCAATCGTAGCTACCAATAATGGTATCGAAGAACGTACTGCACAATAATGCAATCTGTAAAATCAGACGAGAAACTACCAGAAATTAAAATGGTTCGACACGCAAGAGCTAAGAATTTACGCCTGCGTGTGGATCCAACTGGAATTCGTCTGACCGTGCCTTTATTTTGTTCACAGCGACAAATTCAGATGTTTCTCAATCAATCAGAACAATGGTTGATTGAGACATGGGAAAAACAACAAAAGCAAAATCCCAAGTATTCAGAATTTCCTGAACACTTACAATTGTTTTATCATTCAAAACCATTTTCTGTAATTCAACAATCTCAACGTATGATTTTTAAATTTGATTGGGAAAATAACATATTGCATGTTAAAAATGATCAGATTGAAAGAGCACTGCAATCTGCTGTTTTATCTTACAGTAAAGAATTTTTACCCATATTCCTAAATGAGATCAGTAGAGAAATTGGGTTGAGTTTTAGGGACTGTTCAATTCGAAAACCAAAAACACGATGGGGTAGTTGTAGTTCGCAGCATGACATCATGCTAAATGCGGGTCTAGTACTTATGCCTGAATATTTAGTTCGATCTGTATGTATACATGAATTGGTTCATACGGTTCACTTTGACCATAGTGCAGTTTTTTGGGCTGAAGTTGAAAAACATGACCCAAATTATTTGGAGAACCGCAGGCAACTGAAAAATAATCAATTACCTGCGTGGTGGTATGTTAAATAAACTTACATTCAAGTTGTGTTTTTGATAATTGATCAGGTGCCTTTCGCACATCTAAACCATAACTAGCACTTTGAACTTGATTTTCCTTAATTTTTACTTGAAGGAAAGCATATTCTAATGAAACATTATTTGGTTCAGTTGAGCTACTATTTAGAATATATTCTCTTGTCGTTTTATTGACTTGTAAAAGATTATCTGTACTGTCTGCATCAAGTACTGAACGATAAATTTGAGTTCCTTTGATAAGTTCAACCGCACCATTAGCACGTATATTGAGTGTACAGTTATTCGTATTGTCTTTATAATTACCAATTAAATATTCAATAGATGGCAAGTTGGGGTTTAGATTGTTAACGCCAGTTATTCCTTGTTTGCAGGCAAATAATGACCCATTACAAGTCTCAGTACTATCTATGAAACCAACAGCTCGGCGATAGTCTCCAGCACCAGACACTCTGAATACTTGTGAGGAGTTAAATCTAGGTTCCTCACCAGCATACAATTTATCCTCTAATTGACGATAGCCATCAGGATTAACAGTCGCTTGTTGGTAATTGTTTGCAAGTTTCAAAACCGCTTGTTTTAAAGAAGATGCGAATAAATTTCTGGTGTTCTCTTGATTCTTGGCAATATCAATAAGATTGTTTTTTGCAGGATCAACATTATCGGGTGGGGTTACCACTAATGTTTTTAAGACACTATTGTCCCCGCGAATAAGTTTTGAATCCAAATAACCATCTTTTAAATCCAGTGCAATGTTCTTGGTAAATTCATCATATGAATTTGTTGGATATACATTTGCCCATTGTTGAATATAACCAAAACTAAAGTAAGTGTTTATATATAGTGCAAGTCGAGAAACAATATCCTGTTGTGTGAACACATTAAGTTGGTTAGAAGTATTTAAATTAGGAAAGTCATTGCGGTGAAATGCTCTTAGAAGTGCTGTGTTTACATCTTGAGTGGCTAAAGATAAATGTAGCTCACTAATTTGAGTTGGATCTACTGTCTCATTTGGTAAATGACCAGACCGGATTAACGCACGCTGGTAGATAGCCTCAGAACTTGGATTGATGAAGATTGGTTGTGTTAAATTGCTAGTATCTACTTCGATCAATGCATGTTGTGTAATATTCAACGGTTTGTATAGACCACTTAGAAAATCAAAAACCAAAGAACTAGGTTTTGTTGATAATTCAATTCTATAAAGACGTTTAGTGTTTAAAACTGAAGGTAGTGTAACTGTAAGATTAGATGTCGTGCTCGCTTGTTGCTCTAAGACGAGTGTGTTGTCAAAGTTATCATATAACTTAACGACTACATCACGCATCTCAACCGGAACTTTGATATCGAAATTCTTTGGTTTAGGAACAGTCACTATAGGTACTGGGTCATTTTTTGCTTCACTTTCACCACTACCACAACCAACCAAGGCTGTACTGATTAGTAAAGTGCTAACACCTAGACATAAAAATTGATTTAATCTTTGTTTTGTTCTCAAAGAAGGCATTCCAGCTCTCCAAAATTCTGCATCCATGAAAATTATTATTTCCGCTTGGGTTTTATTCTATGCGAATATCCTATTCATTCAATAGAAATTCATGATCAATGGTCGTTTGGTATCATTTTTTATAAATTAGATGCTTAAGTTTGACTTGTTCTGTGCAATTAAGCCATCCCATGACAATTATTTAATGATACTTGAATTTAGTTTTCTTATAGAAATCTTCATACGTGGTGCAGACTTATAGATTGAGAAATATGAGTCAAACTGCCATACTAGCCAACAAATTCAAGTATTGAGGTGCTGCACGTGATTTCTGTTGGTATTGTTGGGGGAACTGGATATACAGGCGTTGAATTATTACGTCTTTTATTAAGACATCCGCAAGCCCGAGTTGATGTTTTAACATCACGTACAGAAGCAGGAAAACGTGTAGCTGATATGTTTCCAAGTCTTCGTGGACACACTGAATTAGAGTTTTCTGATCTTGATCTAGATCGTCTCAAACAATGTGATGTTGTTTTTTTTGCAACGCCACACGGTGTAGCAATGCAACATGCTCAAGAATTGATTGATTCCGATACTAAAGTTATTGATCTAGCAGCTGACTTTCGTTTGCAAAATCTTGCTGAATTTGAAAAATGGTATGGCATGCAACACAGCTGTCCAACTGTTTTAACTGAATCGGTTTATGGTTTGACAGAGCTTAATCGTGAAAAAATCAAAAATGCGAGAGTAATTGGTAATCCAGGATGCTACCCGACAACAGTTCAATTGGGTTTGGCTCCGCTTCTAAAAAATGATACAACCCTTATCAATACTCAAAATATCATTATTGATGCGAAATCAGGTGTATCGGGTGCTGGACGAAAAGCAAGTCTTGGCATGATTTATAGTGAAAATGCAGATAACTTCAAAGCATATGGAGTTGCAGGTCACCGACATCATCCAGAGATAGTTGAAGCGCTTGAAAATATTTCTGGGCAAAAAGGGCAATTCAATCAAATTTTATTTGTGCCACATTTAGTGCCGATGATTCGTGGCATGCTAAGCACTATATATGTAGATTTAACAGCGCAAGGTCAGAAGTTGGATATCCAAGCTCTGTATGAAGATTTTTATAAAAATGAAAGATTTGTTGATGTTATGCCTGCTAATAGTTCACCTGAAACTCGTAGCGTACGCGGAGCGAACGAATTACGTATCGCTTTATATCGTTTGCAAGAAAATAAGCTGATTATACTTGTCGCTCAAGATAACTTGGTTAAAGGTGCCGCTGGTCAAGCGATTCAAAATATGAACTTAATGTTTAATTTTGATGAAGCTGCTGGCTTAGAAGGTATTGGTTTATTACCATAAAAAACGGTTTTGTACTTCACACACATTTAAATTTCGATTTAAATGTGTGTTTTGATGTAAGTCATAACGATAGAGATGATGATGGATAACGTTGATCCGACTATTTCACCAGATAGTTCCGCTAACAAAAATAACTTTCTCAAAACGAATTTACCTTTAGTTATTGCTGCTACAGTATTAATCGGTGGCAGTTTTATGCTTGGTTATACCGTAGGTCATCGTCAAGGATTAACAGTTGTTGGTTATGATGCAGATGCAGAGCAGTTAGTTGAAGTTGTACAAAAGCAAAAAACTGCTTTAGATTCAGTTAGCAAAAGTTTAAATGCAGCTGTTCAAGAAAGAGATATGGCTGTAGGAAATGCTGATGAGCTGTTTAAAGCGATAAATCAAGCAAATGCTGATAAAACTCAATTTGAAACAATGAATGCAATTTATCGTGAGACATTGAGACAGCGTGGCGGCGTTAGTTTAACAATTCAGAATCTAGCCGTTAAATCACTTCCTGAAAATGCTTATGAGTATCAAATTGATTTAATCCAAGTAAGTCCAAGCAAGCGTCGTGCTGTAGGTACAGTTGAGTTGCGATTGATTAAAGATACAGAAATACTTGTAGTGCCATTAGAAGACAAGAACTTTAATTTTGATGATTTTGAACGATTGACTGGCCGTTGGACAATGCCAAAAGGTTTTGTCCCTCAGTTTATTGAAGTAAGATTATCAAGTGGTGCTACACCTGTGATTAAGAGATTTAGTTGGCAGCGTGGTCAACCAGTAGATGTAAGCTCTGCATTTGTTTCTGAAATTCCACAAGCCGAAGCAAATGCCCAATAATTTAGTAGATCAAGTAACCAATATGCGAAGATATAAACGTCAGATGAGTTTAAGTGAAGTGAAAAGTTCTTTTCAGCAGTCAGGATTAATTGATTGGCACTTAGGTCCACGTTTGAGTGACTCGCATGAGGATTATGAAGGAGAGGTTGTTGTGCAAACAGCTCCTCCTGAATTAAAACGCCCACCTTTATACGCAGTTGTTTTGCTTAATGATGATTACACGCCAATGGACTTTGTCATTGAGATTTTACAAAGTTATTTTGGGATGGATTTTGATCAAGCGAGTCAAGTGATGTTGACCGTTCATTACGAAGGTAAAGGCACTGCGGGCGTATATCCAAGAGATATTGCTGAAACCAAGGCGAATCAGGTAAATAATTATGCTCGATCGCAGGGTCATCCATTACTTTGTCAAATTGAGCCAAAAGCATAATTTTCTATAAATTTAGAATTAAAAAATAGATTTGCTGTCAATTTAAACAGTTGATTGACTTTTATGCTGTTTGTAATTGAATTTTTACAACAATATGCTGTTTTGAATCTTGACCAAGATGCTCAACTAATGCTAACAGTAGATTATGAAGCAAAGAGTATAGTAGCCGCCAAATTTCATTGCGATTACAGCAGCTCAAGCGGATTAAATCCATAATTAGCTCTTTCATGAAAATTCATATATTTCGGAATGGAAGAGCCCAAGAGATAAGGGGGTTACATGCTCAGTCGTCAATTAGAAGTATCGTTACGTTTGGCTGTTAGCATGGCTCGTCAAAAGAGACATGAGTTTTTGACAGTTGAACATTTGTTGCTTGCCTTGCTAGATAATGACTCTGCCGTAAATGCTTTAAAAGCATGTGGTGCAGATATCGTTACTTTGCGTAAAGAATTAGAGGAATATGTAGAGCAACATACCCCAAAACTTGGTGATAATAACGAGCAAGCTCCTCATCCAACAGAGAGCTTTGATCGTATTCTACAAAGAGCGATTTTCCACGTGCAATCGAGTGGTGGTGATCGTACTGTAGAAGGCGCTGATGTACTCGTTGCGATGTATTCTGAACGAGACTCTTTTGCGGTCTATTTATTAAAACGCCATCAAATCAATCGTCTTACTTTAACTCAGTACTTGTCTCATGGAACTCGCAAAGATGAGATTCAAGTTGAAGAAGAAGTGGAAGATATTGAAGGTGAAAATGCAGCCTCTGCGAATGCTGGCCCTTTAGAACAATATACGCTTAATCTTAATATTGAAGCACAAAAGGGTAAAACAGATCCATTAATTGGGCGTGAGAAGGAAATTGAGCGCGCTGCACAAATTTTATGCCGTCGCCGTAAAAACAATCCGCTGTTAGTTGGTGATCCAGGTGTTGGTAAAACATCTATTGCAGAAGGTTTGGCATGGTTGATTGTGAATGGTAAAGCACCAAAACCGCTTGCTAACGCTGAAGTTTATAGCTTAGACATCGGTGCTTTGGTTGCAGGTACAAAGTATCGTGGTGACTTTGAAAAACGTTTAAAACAATTGTTAAATGCTTTGAAAAAGAATCCGAACGCGATTTTATTCATTGATGAAATTCATATGATTATTGGTGCAGGCTCAAGTATGGGTAGCACTATGGATGCATCGAACTTAATCAAACCAGCTTTGGCAAATGGTAGTTTACGTTGTATTGGTTCAACTACTTTCCAAGAATACCGTCAAGTATTTGAAAAAGATCATGCATTATCACGTCGATTCCAAAAAATTGATGTGAATGAGCCGAGTGTGGGTGAAACAATCGAAATACTTCGTGGCTTAAAAAGTAAGTTTGAGGATTTCCATCATGTTGAATACGAAGACAAAGCACTTGTTGCAGCAGTAGAGTTGTCAGCTAAGTTTATTCATGATCGTTTCTTACCAGATAAAGCAATTGACGTAATTGATGAAGCTGGTGCTCAACGTCGTCTTAAAGCTGAAGCTGATGGATCAATGATTTCAGTAGAAAACATTGAAGATATTGTTTCTAAGATTGCGCGTATCCCACCTAAGACTGTTTCTAAAGATGATAAGACTGTTTTAGAGAACTTAGAGCGAGATTTAAAACGAGTTGTATTTGGTCAAGATGAGGCGATTACAGCACTTGCTTCAGCAATTAAATTGTCGCGCGCAGGGTTAAAAGCACCTGATAAGCCTGTGGGTAGTTTTGTATTTGCTGGCCCTACAGGTGTAGGTAAAACAGAGGTCACTAAACAACTTGCTAAATTACTAGGTGTTGAGTTAGTACGCTTTGATATGTCTGAATATATGGAGCGTCATGCTGTGTCGCGTTTGATCGGCGCGCCTCCAGGTTATGTTGGTTATGATCAAGGGGGTTTACTGACTGATGCGATTCATAAAAATCCACATTGTGTACTGTTGCTTGACGAAATTGAGAAAGCACATCCAGATGTATTCAACTTGTTATTACAAGTAATGGATCATGGTGCTTTAACCGATAATAATGGTCGTAAGTCTGATTTCAGAAACGTTATTATTGTGCTTACGACAAATATTGGTGCAGAAAGCATTTCTCGCGCAAGTATTGGTTTTACAGAGCAAGATCATAGTGCAGACAACCAAGACGCAATGAAACGAGCATTTTCTCCTGAGTTCCGTAACCGTTTAGATGGTGTGATTCAGTTTAAAGCACTTCCTACGACTGTGATTGAATCAGTAGTTGATAAATTCTTAACTGAGTTACAAGCACAGTTGGATGAAAAGCAAGTTGTTCTTGAAGTTGATCAAAGTGCACGAGATTGGTTGTCAACCAATGGTTATGACCGTCTCATGGGTGCTCGCCCAATGCAACGTTTAATTCAAGAGCATCTGAAAAAGCCGCTTGCTGAGATGATCTTGTTCGGAGAGCTTGCTGAGCATGGTGGTAACGTTGCCGTTTCTGTGAAAACTGAAGATGGTAAAGATGTTGGTCTGAAACTAGAGGTATTTGAAGATCATATTAATCCGAGTGCTGAACCTGCTTAATGCTTGAATTGTCTTCTTCTATAACCCAAATACTCAAAGTGTTTGGGTTATTTTTCATTACAGCTATCGCTGAAATTTTAGGTTGCTATTTTCCATACTTGATTTTGAATCAAGGAAAGTCACATTGGTTGTGGGTGCCAACAGCATTAAGTTTGGCGGTTTTTGTATGGCTGCTAACATTACATCCAGTAGCTTCAGGTCGTATTTATGCGGCATATGGTGGGATATATATTTTTACAGCACTGTTGTGGCTACGTTATGTCGATCAAGTGATGTTATCCCGTTGGGATGTTTTAGGTGTACTTATCGTGTTATGTGGTGCGGCAATTATTATTTTACAACCACAAGGTTTAGTTCGCTAATCATCAGCATGACAAATTCATTTGCCATGCTGATTTAAGATTAATTCAATAAATAACTTTCTTCTATGCCGCATTCTTTTACAAAGAGCTCATCATGAGAAACTAAGAAGACGGAACCATGAAATGAACGGATAGCATGAGCTAAAAGTTCTCGTGATTCTATATCTAAATGGTTGTCTGGCTCATCTAAGAGTAATAGTTCAACTGTTTGGAATTTCAAAGCAACTAAAGCGACCTTTAAACGCTCTCCACCACTCAGAGTACTTATCGGAGCAAGCGATTTATCTCTACGAATTTGTAGATTTCCTAAAGCTGTTCGTATTTGCTGCTCAGATAGATTTGAGTCAATACTTTTAAGAAATTCATAAGCGGATATATTTTGATTGAGTAAACAAAGATTCTGATCTAAATATACTAATTTCGCATTTGAATAGATTTCTCCAGCTATAGGTTTGATTAAACCTTGAATAGTTTTAAGAAAAGTCGATTTACCGCAACCATTTACACCCCTCAAATGTATTTTTTCTCCTGCTTTAATCGCAAGCTGAATTGGATTTGTACTGGCGTAAGCTATTTTTAATTCATAACAGCGTAATATTTCTCCTGATATTTTTGTAGGTTGTGTAAACTCAAAAGATTGTGATTTGTAATATTCCAGTTGATGTTGTTTATGCTGTAACTCATCTTTCGCTTGAGTAAGCTGTTTGATCTGTTGTTTTTTTAGTTGAGAAAGTGATTGTTCAGATTGCTCCTTTTTTGCATCAAGTAAGATTGTCGCTTGAGATCCTGATGCTCTTAATTTCTCACCTGTTTTCTTTCTTTTTGTGCTTTCATTTGGCTTTGATGTTGTTGCTCTTTTAGTTGTTTCAAATCACGCTTTTCTTGTAGAACTGAATGAGATAATGCTTGTATTTGCAACTGATGTTGTCGGTGATATAGATCATAATTTCCTCCATAGTAGTGCAAACCTAAGTGGTTTAAATTGAAAATACCTTCTACATGAGCGAGTAGTAGGCGGTCATGACTAATAATGAGTCCGCCTGTTGGATGTAGTTCCATTTGCTGAACGAGCCATTTTCTTCCTTGCGTATCCAAATGATTGCTCGGTTCATCCAGTAATAGATAATGATCTTTAAGTAAGAATAAACGACATAGTGCAAGTTTAGTCTTTTGTCCTTCACTTAATTGATTTGTACTTTTACCTAGATCAGTGGGTAAGTCTGCACTTTCTAATAATTGTTGCCATTCAGAAGGTAAATGCCAAAGATGTTCAACTTGATCAAAATCAGTCAATGTTGCAGTTCCATTATTAATGCGTTCAAAACAAAAATATAAGTCTTCTATTTTCAGTGTCTCAGCAATAGTCGCTGATTGGATACGTTGAAGCTGGTGAAGATGTTGATGTGGGCGTAACCAAGATATTTGACCTAAATAGGGTAGATTTGCTCTTCTTCCATGAAGAATAGACATCAGAAGAGATTTGCCTTGTCCATTTCTTCCAATTAAACCAGTGAATTGTCCAATTGGAAGTTGGAAAGATAAATTAGTAAATAGTTTGTTTTGTGCTAGTTCGAGCGATAAATTTGAAACGACACATGCCTGTTGAGTCATAAGAAACCTCATAAACAGGATATGCAAAAATAGATCGAAATCAGTTTTAGAATATGAGTGGTTCAACCATAGATAAGTCTATTTTGCACATCAAAAAAGAAATTGAATTTGATGATGAAAAATAGGACTTACTTCATTGGCGTATACTCGTAGTGATGTATTTTTGTGCTATTTTATTGAAGCTTGGCTAAAAGATCAATTACTGTCTATTTTTTAGGTAAAATTAAAAAAACATAAAAAGTGCTTGTCAAATGCAGAAATAGTGCGTAACTTAGAACTAAGGAACAGTTTTTAAGATATTTGAAATAAACATGTTAAAGCATACTGTAAACACGAACGCATACTTTTACTTTTGGCAATATATCTAGTTGCCTGATGCGTTTCGGGCAGCGAAGGGTTGCCCAACCAGTTAATACCTGATCGGCAACACCGATCAGGTTTTTTTATGCTTTAAGATTCATTAATTTAGGAGAAATACTATGTATACATCAAACATTTCATATTTTAGCAAGATTTCTTGGTTTTACTTTGCAAAAAAATCAACATCACTTAGATCACTCTTGCTCAAATAAATACTCGGGCTGATTTCAGTCCAAAGGAAATGAAAATGAATGCTTTAAATACGGCTTTGAAACAATCATCACAAACGCAAATAAAAGAATCAATGCTTAGCTTGCCATCACAACTCAAAGCGCAGTATCCATTGTCTGCAAATTTAGTGCAGCAAATTTCAAAACATCGTCAAACGATTCAGAATATTTTATCTGGTCATGATCCTCGACTTATGGTGATTACAGGTCCATGCTCGATTCATGATCCTATCGCAGTACTTGAATATGCTGATCGCCTACAAAAACTCCAAGAAAAAGTTAAAGATCAAATATTTCTTGTAATGCGTGCTTATATTGAAAAGCCACGTACAACAGTTGGCTGGAAGGGTTTTTTATATGATCCAAACCTAGATGGATCATCAGATTTACAATTGGGATTAGAAAAATCTCGTGAGCTATATATTCAGCTTATTGAAAAAGGTTTGCCGATCGCGAGTGAAATTTTAAGTCCGATGGCAACAGGTTATTTTGATGACTTGCTGGCTTGGGGAGCGATTGGGGCACGTACAAGTGAATCTCAGATTCATCGTGAGATCGCAAGCCATATGCCATATAGTATTGGTTTTAAAAATGGTACTGATGGTTCGATTCAGATTGCTTTGGATGCAATTCAATCTGCTTTAAATGGTCATCAATTCCTTGGAATGACTCAGCAAGGTTTACCTGCTATTTTGCATAGCAATGGCAACCCTTTACCGCATTTAATTTTGCGTGGTTCAAACCATGGTACAAATTATGATTTGGCTTCAATTCAAGCGATGCACTTTAAACATAAACATTTGCCTGCATTAGTAATTGATTGTAGTCATGGCAATAGTGGTAAAGACCCATTACAGCAACCAAATGTACTAAAACAAATTATTGCAGAACGTGCAGAATCCAAAGTACGTGGTGTGATGATCGAAAGCCACTTGGTTGATGGAAATCAAAAGATTTCATGTAATATGACTTACGGTCAGTCGGTAACGGATGGTTGTTTAGGTTGGGATAAAACTGAACAAGTTCTCTTAGAAATCGCTGAGCAAATGAGATCTTGATTGATCATAAAAAAGCCAATCTTGTAGATTGGCTTTTTTGTTGTATTTTTTATGCAGCATCCAATGAATTGCTACTTAGAAAACGCCCAATTTCTTGAGAGAATTTTCTTGGTTCGGTAATTAAGGGAGTATGCCCTGAACGTTCAAAATAGATTGTTTTAGCATTTGCTAGACTATTAGCAACTAACGTTTGTCCAGTTTCTGGATAAAGCGTAGAGTCACGGCCAATAAAGAACGTTGTTGGACACTCTAATTGACTGATGGCATCACGGTAATCTTGATCATGATTTAGATAATTTTCAACATACCAAAGTAAATAGTCTAGTCGTTGAATAGGCAGTAAATATTTCTGTAAAACTGGTCGATTTAATGCCAGTTTAAAGATTTTTGGACTATAAGCATTATTGCTTTGTAACTCAATAAATGCACCCCAAAGACTTACAAGTTGATATCGAATGTCTTTAGGTAAATCTTCAAGCCTTTTTGCAGACTTATAATCCAATAAAAGTGTTTGAATATCGAGAAGTAAACTTTTGAATTGAGAATACTTTGTTCCAAATAGACCATATTGCCAAGTATCATCAACAGCAATTTTTGGTGTTTGATCAATATGAAGGTAGGCTTTAATTTTTTTAGCTAAATCTCCATGTTTCATTCCATGCATAGCGGTCGTTGCACCCATAGAATATCCCATCAGGATAAACTGGTCTAAATTAAGCAGTTTGATGAGTGCATCTACATCATTCCAATGGCTTGAGATAGCATCCATTGATGGAATTCCACAATTTTTAGAGCCGCCGAATCCTCTCCAATCTGGGATAATAAATTCATATTGATTGCGATTGGAAAATAAAAAAGGTAGCCATTGCCAGCTTTGCATACCAAGTCCTGATAAGACGAGTACAGGTTCTCCCTCGCCAACACGTCGTACAAATAATTTTTCTTGATCAGGCATGGTGTAAAAGGGCATTATTTTTCTCCAATCTTGTCCGCTTCTTCAAACTTTTTGAGCTGAGGGATCATTTTCTCTAACCATTTTATCCATTCATTTTCTTTAATAATACCGAGTTCAAGAATCATTTTATGAATAAACAAAATACGATTTGTTGGCTCGTTATTTTTAAAGTCTTTGTCATGAATGGCTTGGTACAATTTTAACTTCTCTTTGTGTAACTCTAAGTGACGAATCAATTCAGGTAATATCGTATTGCCACCTAATTGTGCTTCAGCCCTCAACCTAACCATCAAATCATCCCTTAGCTGCGCAGGTTCACTTTGTTGCTCGATCCATGCAGCTAATTGTATGCGACCTAATTGTTCGACTTGATATGTTTTTTTACGACTGTTTGTTGTTTCTTCTTCAATGGTTGATATCCAACCTTTTTTGAGCATTCCATTGAGTTCACGATAAATTTGTTGATGTGTCGCGTTCCAAAAGAAGCCCATAGAGCGATCAAAACGACGAGCAAGTTCGAAACCAGTGCTTGGTTTTTCTAATAAACTCGTCAATAAAACATGGGCAAGAGACATAAACATCCAAAAATAAAATGTGACTAGTAAGATTATGCAAAATGTTGCATAAAAATCAAATATTGTTTATAACTTTATGCAACAAGTTGCATTAGCAAGCAGATTGCTAGCCATAGGAGAATTTATGTCAGCTTATCCACATTTACTTCAGCCACTTGATTTAGGCTTTACGACTTTAAAAAACCGCGTGCTTATGGGGTCTATGCATATTGGTTTAGAAGAAGCGCCACAAGGCTATGAACGTATGGCAGCATTCTATGCTGAACGTGCAAAAGGTGAGGTTGGATTAATTGTTACAGGTGGTGTATCTCCAAACGATGATGGTGTTGTTTTTGCGCATGGAACAAAATTAGATTCAATCGAAGAAGCAGAAAAACATAAAGTGATTACCCAAGCTGTACATGATGCAGGTGGTAAGATTGCTATGCAAATTCTTCATACTGGGCGCTATTCTTATCAAGCAAATAACGTCGCGCCTTCAGCAATTCAGGCTCCAATCAACCCAATTAAGCCAAAAGCATTAAGTTCTGCAGAAGTCCAACAAACCATTGATGACTTTGCGAATTGTGCAAAATTAGCACAATATGCAGGTTATGATGGCGTAGAAATCATGGGCTCAGAAGGCTACTTGATTAATGAGTTTATTGCCGCACGTACCAACCATCGTGATGACGAGTGGGGTGGTAGCTACGAAAATCGTATCCGTTTTCCAATCGAAATTGTGAAACGTACGCGTGATTTAGTGGGCGAGAACTTTATTATTATTTATCGGTTATCTATGCTCGATTTGGTAGAAGGTGGTTCTACCTTAGAAGAAGTGATTCACCTTGCTAAAGAAATTGAAAAAGCGGGTGCAACAATTATTAATACAGGGATCGGCTGGCATGAAGCACGTATTCCAACGATTGCTACAAAAGTACCTCGTGCTGCATTCACTTGGGTAACGGAAAAACTTAAAGGAAGTGTATCTATTCCATTAATCACTTCGAATCGTATTAACACACCTGAAATGGCTGAGCATGTTTTAGCATCAGGTCATGCTGATATGATTTCAATGGCTCGTCCTATGTTGGCGGATGCAGAATTTGTATTAAAAGCTAAAGAAAATCGCAGTGATGAAATCAATACCTGTATTGGTTGTAACCAAGCATGTTTAGACCATATTTTCTCTATGAAGATTGCGACATGTTTAGTCAATCCGCGTGCATGTTATGAAACTGAACTAATTTTCAAGGAAACAAATGCCGTAAAAAATATTGCAGTAATTGGTGCAGGGCCTGCAGGGTTGAGTTTTGCAACTTATGCAGCTAGCCGTGGTCATAAAGTTAAAATCTTTGATTCAAGTAATCAGATTGGTGGACAGTTTAATATCGCTAAAACGATTCCCGGTAAAGAAGAGTTTTACGAGACACTGCGCTACTTCAAGCGTCAAATCGAATTACAACCAAATATTGAGTTGGTGCTGAACCATACAGTAACTTATGAAGAGTTAAGCAAAGCAAACTATGATGAAATTGTTGTTGCTACTGGTGTAACACCACGTCAATTACAATTTGAAGGCATTCATCATCCAAAAGTTCTAAGTTATATCCAAGTACTTAAAGAGCGTGTACCAGTAGGAAAACGTGTAGCGATTATTGGTGCTGGTGGTATTGGTTTTGATACTGCTGAGTATTTAAGTCACGAAGGTGAAAGCGGTAGCTTAAACCCTGAAAAATTCTATGCAGAATGGGGAATTGATACAGCGTACGAGCATGTTGGTGGTCTGAAACAACCTGAACTTGAAAAATCTGAACGAGAAATTTATTTATTACAACGTAAAGCTTCGGCAGTAGGTGCAGGTCTGGGTAAAACAACTGGCTGGATTCACCGTACAGGCTTAAAACACCGCGATGTAAAAATGATCGCAGGTGCAAGTTATGACAAAGTAGATGATCTAGGTTTACATATTACTGTTGATGGAAAAACAACAGTATTAGAAGTTGATAACGTTGTAATTTGTGCAGGCCAAGAATCATATACAGCGATGTATGATCAACTCAAAGCTGATGGTAAAAATGTTCATCTTATCGGTGGTGCAAAAGAAGCAGGCGAGTTAGATGCGAAGCGTGCAATTCGTCAAGGTGCTGAACTAGCGGCAATTCTATAATAAATAAAAGGGTGTTTTCTATTTTAAGAAAATGCCCTTTTCAAGACCATATAAATTTAATAGGACAATAAAAATGACACTTGCAACAACTCAAATATCAATCAAAAAATGGCATCAAATGTTAGAAACCAATGACATGTCCATCTTAAATGATTTATTAGCAGATGAAGTGGTATTTAGATCACCTGTCGCTTATAAACCGTATGAAGGGAAACAGGTTGTTTTCTTTATTTTGACCAATGTTATCCAAGTTTTTCAGGACTTTACTTATCATCGTGAGTTCTTTACGGAAGATGGTGAAAATGTAGTGCTAGAATTTAGTGCGAATGTGAGTGGTAAATCATTAAAAGGTATCGATATGATTCGCTTCAATGACCGAGGACAAATTATTGATTTTGAAGTGATGATTCGACCAATGAGTGGTTTGGCTGCCTTAGCAGAGCAAATGGGTCAAAGAATCGCCCAATATCAAGCTACTTAATATTAAAAATAGCCTAAGTAAGTTTGAATTAAAATGTGGTTAAAAATATCGACATTATTCCTATTGCCAGTCATAGTTGCTCAAGGAGTTATTGTTAAACAACGTACGCCAAAACTTCTAGAGCCAATTGGAGAACGTCAAGGAGTTGTAGGTTTTGGTCGGCCATTATCATTGCTTATTTTAGGTGATTCTGCTGCTGCTGGAGTTGGTGTTGAATATCAGCATCAAGCTCTTTCAGGCGTATTGCTTTCACAGCTTATGAATGAATATCAACTGACATGGGCTTTGCATGCTAAAACTGGTGACAATACTAGACAAGTCATTTATTCAATTAATACTTTAGAGCCACAAGTTTATGATGTGATTGTCACTTCAATAGGGGTAAATGACGTGACTAAACTTACCTCAATTCGCTCATGGATAAAGCAACAAAAACAATTATTTACTGAATTACGGAAGAAATTTGATCCAAAATTGATTATTGTAACTGGTGTTCCACCTATGCAGCATTTTCCAGCTTTACCTCATCCACTTGCTTGGATATTTGGAAAATATGCTCAACAGATGAATAAAGAATTACAACGCTATTTATCAACTGAACCAATATTTAAGTTTATTGAATTTGATCTTGAACATTTTCAAGAGATGAATCTACCCATGGCTATAGATGGGTTTCATCCAAGTAAAGAAATTTACGAGATCTGGGGGAAACAGGTCGCGTCGTTAGTGCGAGAATTCTTCACCTCATAATTTAAGGCTATTGTCATCTATGGGTATTTCTACTTTAAATAAAATTAAAGTTTTGGGCTTAGAGTTATTTGATCTTGTAGTTGGTGCAGAGAAACCAAAGACATATTATTCACCAAATGGAAAGATTAAAAATATCTTAGAGAAATTGCCTCAGCTAAAACAGAAGTATCGCCCAACACCTTGGTTGTCTAATAATCACATGCATCTGTTGTATTTTGATGTTATTAGAAAAAAGACGATAAAGCTTCAATATGATCGTATTGAACAACTCACTATGCAGGATGGAGGTGTTACAGGAATAGCATGGTATGGATACGACTTGCCTAAGCAAACACCGACGATTGTTATTATGCATACCATTACGGGTTCACCTGAAAGTATGCGAGAACTAGTAAAAGATTTGCATCAATACACAGGATGGAGAATCGCGCTATGTTTACGTCGTGGACACGCTGGTTTACCAATGCCTGTACCTCGCATTTCACTTTTTGGATCGACAGATGATTTGAAAGAACAACTTACGCATATTCAACATATATTTCCTGAGTCTGATTTGTATGCTGTTGGTTCTTCTGCTGGAACTGGATTATTAGTGCGTTATTTGGGTGAACAAGGTCTAGACACGCCTTTTAAAGCTGCATTTGCGATGTGTCCTGGTTATAACACCGAAATTGGATTCAAAAATGTTCATCCGTTTTACACAAAGTTAATGACGAAAAAATTGTTTAAGCATTTTATTTATCCTTACCAATCTACATGGAAACAGCTTGATTCATTAGAAAAGGTTTTAGCATCAACAACTCTTGAAGAGTTTGAAAAAGTCTATTTTGAAATGGCAGGTTTTAGAGATTATGAGAGCTACTGTAAAGCGATTAATCCGATATATGTTTTTCAAAATATAAAAATTCCATTGATGATTCTAAACTCTGAAGATGATCCTGTGTGCTCGATCAAAAACTTTCATCCATATAAATCTGCTATAGAGCAAATGGATAATATTGCTGTGATTACAACGAAAAAAGGAAGCCACTGTGGATTTTATGAAGGCTGGCAAACTTCATCTTGGTCAGCACGACTTATTTCAGATTATTTTCTTATTCAGCGTTCAAGCTAAGTAATTTAAGGAATAAAGCCCATGTGTGAATGGGCTTTTTTTATTTTAAGATACCAAAGCAGGTGTATCTTTTATTCCAAGTTTTATTTTCGTGGTTTGGTAATCCCCCCTAAAAATAATAGGATCTAAAAGTAGAATTTTCTCTTAAGATACGAGCAGGAGATTCTGCATGAAAACATCTAAATTTACTGACAGTCAGATCATGTTCATCTTGAAAC
>Ga0247720_100185_pt1 | contig 28727 bp, 26 predicted proteins | sample MSEWel2015_12_15_FD_189078 | JGI IMG/M metagenome (GOLD analysis project Ga0247720, IMG submission 189078) | Subsurface sediment microbial communities from gas well in West Virginia, United States - MSEEL Well Study Marcellus 3H_2015_12_15 | ecosystem: Environmental > Terrestrial > Deep...
TTGACAAAAAGATGTTTTATTTGCATCTTAAAGAAACGGAGTATCGCTTCAATCATCGGAACGGTAATTTATATCTCGATTTGCTTAAATTACTCCGTAACAATCCTCTTTAACTTCCTAAGCCCCACATTTATATATTGCTCAAAAAATCTAGCTAACTCTGAGCACTTCATTCCATTTTGTTAAATAGCTAGGAGATTTGAAGCTCTGAGACATCGCCCAAGCTCGTCCATTTGGCGTAATCAAACGCCCAAGCGTGATTTTATCTTTACCAAATTTTTCATTGATATGATCAAATGTCATCGATAAACTTTTACGTGCCAGCATTTCATCCGTATCATGAAATAAATCAACAGCATGACTATGTTGTGGAATGATATCTAACAAAATGACTTCTGCTTTTTTATAACGGTAACCTTTTTGATAAATTCGGTCTAATCCTATTTGCACAGCCTTCAAAATCTCTAAACGATCATCACTATAATCAGCCAAATACACCACTGTAAATGGACGATAATTCTCTGCTTTATTAAAACGATTTGTACGGATACTAACACCGATCGCCTTACATAGAAGTTTTTGCTTCCGTAACCGTTCAACTGCTCTTAAGGTAAATTCAGTCAATGCTTCGCTTAGGCTATTTTTATCCTGAATTAATTGACCAAAAGAACGACTACTTAATACCTGTCGTCGATCAGCCAACACGTCTTCAATTTCTAAACAGGCGATGCCACGCAACTCTTTAACTGTATTTTCCAAAACAACAGAGAAATGTATTCCTATCATTTTTGGATCTGCTTCAACCAAATCCATAACTGAATGAATACCCATCACTTCTAAACGTTGGCGAATCTTACGACCTACGCCCCACACCTCACCTACTGCGGTATGATTCAATAAATCCTCGATCACACAAGGATCTTCATCAACCATATTACAGATACTGTTAAAGCATCGATGGGTTTTTGCTAAATGATTTGCAATTTTTGCCTGTGTTTTGGAATATCCAATGCCTATACAACAAGGTAATCCTAACCAGTTTTTGATGGTTGTTAGGATAGTTTGAGCATATTCTGTTAAATCAAAATGATGCTGATATGCTGTTAACTCAAGGAAACACTCATCAATCGAGTAAATTTCTTGTTCACATGGAGCAACGAAACTGCCCAAAATATTCATAAATCGCCGTGACATTTCTGCATACAACGCATAATTACTTGAGAAAACGGCAACCTGATGCTTTCGAATAATATCTTCGATCTGAAAAAAGGGAACCGCCATCTTGATACCCAATTGTTTTGCTTCATGCGAACGCGATACTACACAGCCATCATTATTTGAAAGTACCACAACAGGATGCTTTTCTAGCTTCGGATTGAATACGCGCTCGCAACTTACATAACAATTATTCACATCAATCAAGGCAAAAATACGTTGTGGCAATGGCATGGGATCACCTCATCGGCTTTAAGTTATAGGTCACGACGCCCCAAATCACCAACTCCTGTCCTTCTTGTATATAAATATTTTGATAATCAGGGTTTTCAGCTTTTAACCAAACTTTGGGTGGACTGAAATGATGATCAATCATCAAACGCTTTACCGTAAAGTCATTATCAATCAGTGCAATGACGATATCGCCAGACTTTGCAGGGATACTTCGATCTACTACCAAGGGATCATCAATATCAATGCCAGCATCCAACATGGACAAGGAATTTGCTTTTACGATAAATGTCGAGTTTTCATTTCTAATTAAAAACTCATTTAAATCCAAAGCTTGCTCAACATGGTCTTGTGCAGGCGATGGAAAACCTGCTGCAACACGTTCCGTCGCCAAAGGAATATGGTAAATTCGATCATTCTTTGCTTGAACACTCTGAACTTTCAAAGAAGTGCTCAGATCGGTATTAATACCTGTCTTGGCATTATTCAATAACCAGTTTTTAATGAAATCAACTTGTGATTCAGGAACACGTATTACTTTGGTGGGTTCGCTAAATTGAGCTTTACGACCAGCGTTGGTTCGAGCCCCACCATGTTCAAACTCAGTTTTTTTGGACATAACTCACCCCTCCCTTGTTTTCATCGCCTTTATTTAATCTAACTTGAAAAAGTTACAAATTCAAGTTGACGAAAAATTAATTTTGCATAAGAATAAATTTCATAGATCAGATTTTGGCTTGTTTAAGTTAACAAGGATGTCAAACAAACCAACTTTCGATAATTAAATCATATACTTAGGCAACTTACGCTTTGATAGTATTTGATTTAACAGATTGATTATTTTGATCTTTTCAGCAGTTAGGTTTTATTCAAGATTTTTTGATGTGGAGACATGAAAAATGAACAATCAACGTGATGCTATTCTTGGCTATGCTGACGAAAAACACGCTTATTTTATTCGTCTCATTGAAAACAATACCGTTTTGGGTAGTTGTTATGGATTATTCTGTGACAGCCCCAACAGTGAGGCGGCTGAAAGTATTATGACAACTTTATTTTTAAAGAAATCTTTTTGGCTCAATGGTTCTGAATTTCAAGATATTATTCAAGGACTAAATCCGATTCAGTAAAATCATTTATGCAAATTAGCTCAGATACGAAACAAGTTTCCGTTCGTGTAAATTTATACAGTACAAGCAACACATTCAGATATTAAGCAAATAATTCATATAAAAGACTCATGATCAATAAAAGATATTTCAGTAAGAAACCACTTAAACCTTGATTTAAGTGGTTTCTTTTATTTCATCAAGATTTATATAAAGCGTTTATCATTTACTGGAGCAACAAGTTTATAAATTTTTCCATCTGCCTCATTTTCAAAGAGCAAATCGATATTTGGATGAATAATTTCACCATCTACTTCAATATGTTCCACTCGCTTAAAAAAAGGAATATCTTTATCTTCAAGGTCATTAAGCTGAGCAATTACAATTGATTCATTTTCTTCTTGGTCTTTTACGACCACTGTCACCTTATTCATAGTATTCCTCATTTAATAATAATTCCTGATTAGACTATGCCCTATAGATCAAAGTCTGTCTAACAACGGGTTGTAAGAAATATTATAAGTATTAACAGACTGTTAATTTTTCATCTAAGTTATTGAAATAAAAAATATAGGTTTACAATTATGTGTAACACAGAAAACGTAGTGCAAGAAAACTGATTAAACAAAAGGCTGCCGAAGCAGCCAATATTTGTACTAATTTCCACGATAAGTTGAATAACCATAAGGGCTGAGTAATAAAGGAATATGATAATGTTTCACCGTTCCATCCACTTTAAAAATCACAGGAACTTCTGGAAAAAAGGTCTGTTGCTTTTGTTGATTGAACCAAGCCTCAGTTTTAAAGGTCACTTTGTAAATCCCTTTTTCCAAGGCTTTGTTCTCAGGATATAGCGCAGTAATTCGCCCATTTTCACCCGTAAGTTTCTGATTCAATTTAATCCACTGATCACCAGAGCTTTTTTCAAGAACAACTTCAACATTTGCTGTAGGTAAACCATTTTCCAAATTTAGAACATGGACACTCAATGGGTTCTGTTCAGCAAATGCCGCTGAACTGAATAAGATAAGCGAATAAGGTAAGATTTTCTTTAACATCACAAACTCCTCACAGATTTTTCAATATTTGAATGGCTGATGTAGCACAGTAATCATCGTTTTTAGCACCGCCTGCTCCAGCAACACCAATCGCTCCGACCACTTGATTTTGGTATCGAATAGGTAATCCACCACCCAATAACAGCAGCTTAGAGACGGTGGTCAAATTTTTTGCATCAGGATTGCTATTTGCTGTTTGACTCAAAGCCAAGGTCGCTGTTTTCGTTGATAATGCTGTAAATGCTTTTTGCTCTGCAGCATCTAAATTGTGTGGACCCACCGACTCATGGCGGTGTGCATAAAGCGTATTACCACCTTGATCAACAACTGCGACCGCAATATTTTGCTGAATGTTTTTACATACGCGCTCAGCTTCATTAACTAATACTTTGGCTGTTTGAAGATCCAATGAATAAACTTGCTTCAACTCCATAGAGTGTGCAACAGTGCTACTGAACAGTAGCGTTAAACCAAGAATTTTAAGCTTATTCATATTGATTCCTGCCTGATATGCTTTGAAAATCTTAAACAAATCCATTCCGCCACATCATGACAATCACATTACAAAATTGTCATGTTCACAAAGAGTCTGAACAAAAATGTGTATTCTGATTATCGAAGATGAAACGAAGATCGCGTCTTATTTAGTAAAAGGCTTGATTGAGTCAGGCTATACAGCGGAGTGCGTCCATTCAGGACTAGAAGGTTTGGAAAGATTAAAAATGAAATCCTATTCTTTGGTGATTTTAGATGTCATGTTGCCTGATCTTGATGGCTGGGATGTATTGAAAATACTTCGCCAATTTTCTAAGGTTCCCGTGATATTTCTAACTGCAAAGGATCAGATTTTAGATCGTGTCAAAGGCTTAGAACTAGGTGCAGATGATTATTTAGCAAAACCATTTTCCTATATCGAATTACTTGCTCGCATCAAAAGTCTTTTAAGACGCCAACAATATAATCAAGAAAATGAGCTCTCGATTGCATCATTAAAGATGGATTTAACACAACACAAAGTTTGGCGAGAAGATTCATTAATCGACCTCAGTAAGAAGGAATTTAACCTACTTCGATTTATGCTTTTGCATCAAGATGAAATTATTACGCGCCGCCAAATTGCCTCAGAAGTTTGGAATATTAACTTTGATACAGATACTAACTTTATCGATGTTGCTGTACGCCGCTTACGCAGCAAAATTGATGATGGACATGATTTAAAGTTAATTCATACGATTCGGGGCTTAGGTTATAAGCTATCGGTTCAAGCATGATGAATCATATCTTTCGCTCATTAGAATTGAGACTCACCCTACTGGTGACTTTTTGCAGCGCTCTCGTTTTATGCGTAGTGGCAATGATTAGTTATGTTGGGATTAATCAAATTTTAATTATCCAACAAGATCGTGCTCTGACGAACCGAATTGAACGACTCGAAATACTTCTACAAGATAGTGAAAATATAAATCAAATTGTTGCTCGTCCTAAGCTCTATCAAAATATGTTAGGCAACCAAGATAACTTGTTTATTTTAATGGATCATAATCAACGTCTAATTGATATTAATCCCTTAAATATTCCCCTTCCCAAATTGGCAACCTCAAGCAGCATCCAATTTACAGATTTGACTCAGACCGAACACCCAACACGCTTGTCATGGAAAACTATCAACATTCATCAAAAGCCTTATGTGCTCATTGCAGGCAAGCAATGGTCTGAACGTCTCAATATTCTTGAACCATTCCGTAACGGTTTATTGGTTTCAGTGAGCATCGGGGTTGTACTGATTTTTATATTATCTGCTCTGGCTAGCCATTTTGGACTCAGTACTTTAAGAAAACTGCAACAACAAACTCAGGCAATCAATGTACATCAATTGCAGCAAAGAATTCAGCTTGATCAAGCTCCATCAGAAATTGAACAACTGACAGCAGACATCAATACCATGCTGAATCGAATTGAAATCGGATACCAGCAACTCAACCGATTCTCAGAAGACATTGCACATGAATTTCGTACTCCACTCAATAACCTGATTGGACAAACGGAAATCATGCTCATGGGTGAGCGTACAGATGAGCAATACAAAGAACTGCTGTATTCAAATTTAGAAGATTACCAACGCCTAAAACGTATGATTGATAGTATGCTGTTTCTTGCACGTGCGGATCGTCAGATGGTGATTTTAAATAAACAATGGGTCGATCTACCCAACTTGGTTGAGACGATTTGTGACATTTTTGAGCATCAAGCCGAAGAACAAGCTTGCCAGTTTCTTTTGCAGTTAGAACAAACCCAAATATTGGCTGATCCAGAATTACTACAACGAGCACTTTATAATTTAATTTCGAATGCACTGACACATGGTGGTTTGCAACGTCAGATCTATATTGGCAGTCGAAACAACAAAAAAAATGAACCAAGCTCCACGACTAGTTTATATGTGATCACCAGTGATACGAGCATTGCAAACGAGCATCTTGATTCTCTGTTTGAACGCTTTTATCAATGTATTTCTAGCCGCCATCAAAGCAGCCAAACTGGAGGTCTTGGTTTATCCATCGTTGCCTCAATTATGACCCTTCATCAAGGTGAATATTTGGCTTACAACACTCCAGATGGTATTTGCTTTGAACTCATTTTTCCGAATGATTGCGATCAATAAGCTTTAAAGTATAGGCTTATAACCATTCACTTGTATCATCCGCGACTGGCGTTCCATGCATAACGTGCATAATCATTGCATAGGCAATACTTCCTTTAAATGGAATTTCAGGCAGTTGATCAAATTTGAAGAACTGTGCATCACTAATTTCTTTTTCCTGTATTTTAATTTCGCCTGAGTGATATTCAGCTTTAAATGCAACCATTAAATTACTTGGAAATGGCCATGGCTGGCTGGCGAGATACTGAATATTTTTGATATTCAAACCAACCTCTTCCAAAGTCTCTCGACGCGCTGCTTCTTCTAAGGTTTCCCCGACCTCCACAAAGCCTGCAATCAGACTATACATGGTCTTATTGCGCGTTGTTCTTGCAAGCAGTATCTCATCATCCCCTCTTGTGATAATCGTAATCACACAAGGGTTAACACGTGGATATTGGTTATAACCACAACTTGGACACATCATCGCAAACTGATCAGTACTTTGTTGCGTCTTGTCACCACATCGCCCACAAAACTGATGGTTACGTCGCCATTCCAAAAGTTGTACAGCTCGACTTGCTTGCTCAAACTGTTGGTGATTCCAATATTGTAAAAGTTGACGTATCGGTACCAACTGATAGCCAACGGGTATGCTTTTATTGGGTAATAGATCTCGCGCAACGACTTGCTCGTCATCTGACAATACTAAATCACTGTGTAATTTTTCAACTCGTGGTAATTGAAACTGTTCATCAACTAAAAGTTGTTGTTGCTGAAAAATATAAGCAATCGATAGATTTGACATTACATTACCTTAAATTCAATAACATGAGATACATCAATAGAAATGCTAGCAATCCCCAAAAGGACAATTGAGGATAGCAAACGCAAAATTAATGGTGCTTATATTGACGTGAGCAGTAGCCACGATTGATCTCTGGTGAACGTAGTTGCAAATGCTTGGTTTTTCGACCCGTCACCCGTTTACGCCAGAGTTTAAAACTACTGGCTTGCAAATTTTGCCTCATCAGTTTGATTACAGCAGATTCATTCAGACCATATTCGCGCTCTAGCGCTTCAAAAGGTGTTCGATCTTCCCAAGCCATTTCAATAATTCTTGAAAGGTCACCATCATCATAATTTTTAGTATTCAACATAAAATGAAATCACTTCGCTGTCGTTCAATATCAATCTGTTAAATTTCCCAACAAAGCATAAGTAACTCAGGATGAAGAAAGTGTGATTTTTCGAGTTATTCTTTTCATTTGAAATAATATTCAGCACATTGAAAATTAAATAAATGATCAAAGTATCATCCCAATTATTTTTTCAAGATTGACTAATGATCTAAATGCCGATAGTTATCTTAGAAAATATTACTGAGGATAATTCTGATGTTTTTGCTAAATGCTGATTTTTCAAAGTTCGTAGTCATCAAACCTAGAGACTATCAATGGGTAAAATCACCTGGCGGCGAAGTAGAACGTGTCATGTTAGACCGAATTGGCAATGAAGCAGCTAGAGCAACAAGTTTAGTCAAATACGCACCTCTAAGCTTATTTCCAAAACATCAACATCCTCATGGCGAAGAGATTTTGGTATTGTCTGGGATGTTCACTGAAGATGGTAGCCAACACTATCAAAAAGGATGGTATTTGCGGAATCCTCATAACTCTAGTCATATTCCATCTAGTGAGATGGGCACCTTGATCTTTGTCAAACTCAGACAAATGTCCGAGACTGAAACTGAAGCTGTTCGTATCGATACCCATAACCCGAATAACTGGAAAAAAATGGGACATCGAGACATCTGTGAACTTTACCAATCTCAGCTAGAGCATACTTATCTAGAAAAAATCATGCCCCTACATCCCATCGAATATGATGTAAAAGGAGGTGCTGAAATTTTAGTGATTGAAGGTGAAATCAGCCATAGTGAAGAAACTTATCCAAAAGGTTCTTGGTTACGTATTCCCCCACAAGTAGATTACCAACTTCAATCAGGTCAACAAGGCGCAACACTTTATCTAAAGACAGGTCATCTGCTCGCCATGATTCAGTCAACTCATAAAATTTAATGAGCGACTCCGAAATACATGTTTCAATCAAAGATGATGAAGCAACTAGCGATGCGTATGAACTGACATCACAATCCCAAAACCTGCCAATAAGGTGATAATAGCTGTACCACCATAGCTCATAAATGGTAATGGATCTCCTGTCACAGGAAAAATTCCACTAACCATACCTGAGTTAACAACGACATATAGAAAAAAAGACAATGCTAATGAACCGACAATCAATCGTCCGAAATTATTAAATGAGTTCAATCCAATCATAAAACAGCGGATGATGATTGCTGCATATAAGCTAAATAGAATTACCACACCAATAAAACCAAACTCTTCTGCATAAGTTGACATAATAAAGTCTGTATGCCGTTCAGGTAAAAATCCAAAATGTGATTGAGTGCCTTGTAAATAACCTTTTCCTGAAAACCCACCCGAACCAATCGCAATTTTAGACTGAATAATATTCCAACCTGAACCAAGGACATCAGCCTCAGGATCAATCAAAGTTGTGATACGCTTTTTTTGATAGCTTTCCAATAAAAAAGTCCAAGCAATTGGAAGAAATAACATCACTAAACCGATAGAGCCTAGAATTAATTTCCAAGAAATACCTGCCAAAAACAATACAAACAGACCACTGGTGAGGATCAGAATCCCTGCCCCCAAATCAGGTTGTAATGCGACTAAAAGTAAAGGAATGACAATTAAAACCAATGAAATCAGAATATGAAATATTCTAGGTGGCAAAGCATTTCTAGATAAAAACCACGTGATCATCAGCGGCATTGCAAACTTCATCAGTTCACTTGGTTGCATACTTCCTAACAATGGAATAGCGATCCACCGACGTGCACCCATTCTCACTTCACCGATAAAAAATACAGCGATGAGCAGTACCAAACTCACAGCATATAGATAAGGGCTAAATGCCTGATAAACTTTTGGAGGAACTTGAGCACAAATAAAAAGTGCTACAAATCCTAAAAGGAAACTAAATCCTTGTTTGAATACCAACCCCATATCTTGAGCCGATGCACTATATACGACGATTAAACCTAAGATCGCATTTAAAATGAGAAGGCTCAATAACCAAGGGTCGAGATGCAATTTATACCAATACGAAGAATTATTTTTGAGATGCAAACCATCTCGAATGGAATAACGTAAAAATCGGGATTGCGGAACAGGCTTCATGGTGATCTTAATAATAAGAAAAACGAGCAGATAAATCTGAACTAAGGCGATGGAGTATATATTTAATTTGTTTCTGTGCTCAGATTATTACTTTTATTTTTGTGAATCTTTGATAAATTTGCAGATACCATTTAAATCAAAGGTTTTATACATATGGACCCCTCACCTTTAAGGCGTATCTTTGGCTCTCTCAGTAGACAGCTTGGAGAACTAGGATGATAGAATTTCTTTTAGACCCTAGCATCTGGATCGCGTTATTAACTTTAATCGTACTCGAAATCGTACTTGGGATTGATAACTTAGTTTTCATTGCAATTCTTGCAGATAAACTTCCTCCAGAACAAAGAGATAAAGCAAGAATCATAGGTCTTTCATTAGCCCTTATCATGCGTTTAGCCCTGCTTTCCATTATCTCTTGGCTAGTTACTTTAACAAAACCTATTCTCCATATATGGACTCTGAGTTTCTCAGGTCGAGACCTAATCCTACTCTTTGGTGGTCTTTTCTTACTCTATAAAGCCGTTACAGAATTACATGAAAAAATAGAAGGCAAACCTGTACATAAAACCCAATCAAGTGTTGCTTATGCAAGCTTTGGTATGGTGGTCACTCAGATCGTTATCCTAGATGCAGTGTTTTCTTTAGATTCTGTGATTACAGCAATCGGAATGGTTGACAATATTTATGTCATGATGGCAGCCGTGGTGATCGCTGTTGTAGTGATGTTAATTGCATCAAAACCATTAACAAACTTCGTAAATAAGCATCCTACTGTTGTTATTTTATGCTTAAGCTTCTTACTACTGATCGGTATTAGCTTGATTGCTGAAGGTTTTGGTTTCCATATCCCGAAAGGATATATCTATTCAGGTATTGCCGTTGCAATCCTAATTGAAGGTTTCAACCAATTTACCCAACGAAATGCTGAAAAACATGCATCAAAACTACCTTTAAGACATCGTACTGCAAACACGATCTTTAAGCTCATGGGTGGCAAAGAGCAAAATGACCCAACGATTATCGATAACAACGATGATTCATTCGGTGCCGAAGAACGCTACATGATCGGTGGTGTATTAACTCTTGCTGAACGCTCTGTATCATCGATTATGACACCTAGAGATCAAATTTCTTGGGTCAACATCGATGATGATATTGAAGATATCAGAGCTAAAGTACTTGCAGTACCTCACAGCTTATTCCCTGTCTGTAAAGGCAATTTGGATAAAGTCATTACTGTTGTACGCGCAAAAGAGCTGATCGATTGTTTGGATGAAAAAGAAGAATTGCAAAATCTTTTAAAACGCCAACGTCCAATTTTTATTTTTGAAAAGATGAAAGTGATAGATGCAATTAATACTTTGCGCTCTTCAAAAGGCTCTTTAGTCATGGTGACGAATGAATTTGGAAATATCCAAGGATTGATCACTCCATTAGATGTATTTGAAGCAATTGCTGGTGAATTCCCAGACTCAGATGAACAACTAGATTTGACGAAAATATCTCATCAAGAATGGGTAGCATCTGGCTTATTAGACCTTTATCAACTTCAACTTGAATTAGGCACACTTGAACTGGTTCAGGAAGGTTCAGGCTATGTAAGTGTCGCTGGTTTATTACTAGATAAATTAGAAGGTCAAGTTGATGTCGGTTCTACATTGACCTATGAGGAAATCTATTTCGAAATTATAGAAATGGATGGCACTCGCATTAAGAAAGTCAAAATTATTTATCCGATGTAAATCCAACCATAAAAAAAGAGCCTTTCAAAAAGGCTCTTTTTTTTATATCTCAATCTGACTACCAATTTCGACAACACGATTCGTAGGGATTTGATAAAAATCGCTAATAGGACTTGTATTCTTTTGCATCGTAGCGAATAAATGTTTTCTCCATGTAGTTAACTTATTATCCGCTTTGTAGATCAATCTTTCGCGTGACACAAAGAAACTGATTTCCATCAGATTATATTCAAAATCAATTTTATTGAAAATTTGCTCTAAGACCATAGGTACATTCGGCTGCTCTTTAAAACCATAATTGATTTGTATCCGATAAAAGCCTTTCTCTAAAACTTCGAACTCATATCTCAGTTCATCTTGCACGTATGGGATATCCGAAACTTGCACCGTTACCAACATATTTTTGTCATGAAGAATCTGGTTGTGCTTGAGATTATGCAACAACGCATGTGGTACTACAGATGGAGAACCTGTCAGAAACACAGCAGTACCAGATACCTTATTCATATCTGTGCCTAGATATTTAATAAAGGTTTCTAACTGCAACGTATCGCTTTGGAGTTTTTCCTGCAATTGAACCCGCCCTTTCTTCCATGTCATCATCAATGTAAAAACAAATACAGCGATAAGCACAGGCACCCATCCACCAATAAAGAACTTAAGTAAATTCGAGCCTAACAGCACTAAATCAATAAAAATGAATGGTACGGCGAATAAAACCAGTTTCCACGTTTTCCATTTCCAGTAGCTATAAGCAAGAAATGCAACCAAAAGCGTATCGCAGAACATGGTAATCGTTACGGCAAGACCATAAGCACCTGCTAAATTACTACTTGTTTTAAAGAGTAAAACTAGGAATAAAATTGAAATATATAGAATCCAATTGAGTAAAGGAATGTAAATTTGACCCACTTCAGACGCTGAGGTATGTAGTACATTCAGACGAGGTAAATAACCCAATTGAATCGCTTGTTTCGCCATCGAAAAAACACCACTAATCAATGCCTGTGATGCGATTACAGCTGCTGCGGTCGCAATAAGAATCATTGGATAGAGGAAAAAGGATGGTACAAGTAAATAAAATGGATTGGTAATCGCTGTAGGATCTCTTAGCAATAAAGCACCTTGACCTGCATAATTCAACATAAGACAAGGCAAAACAACGAGGAACCAACCAAGGCGTATCGGAAGAACACCAAAATGCCCCATATCAGCATAAAGCGCTTCACCACCTGTGACGGTCAAAACGACAGCGCCCATCACAAAAAATGAAATATACGGATTGGTGATAATAAATTGCAATGCCCAATGTGGACTTAAGAAAGCCAAAATCGTTGGGCTTTGAATAATACTCACAAACCCAATCGCACCAATAGACAAAAACCAAAGCAGTGTAATTGGGCCAAAAAACTTACCCATTACGGCAGTTCCATGTTTTTGTACAAGAAACAATGCCGTCAGAATGCCGATACTGATCGGTAATATAAATTTATCAAATGCTGGAGCCGCAACAGAAAGTCCTTCCACAGCCGATAACACAGATATTGCGGGTGTAATAATGCCATCACCAAAGAACAATGAAGCACCAATAAATCCTAAAGCTGTAATCAGAATTTTTGTTCGATTAGAAAGACCTGGCTGACGTAAATTCAAGGCAAGTAATGCCATGATTCCACCTTCGCCATTGTTATCTGCTCGCATTATCACCATCACATATTTAAGAGAGACGATCAACATGATGGTCCAGAAAATAAGCGATAAGATTCCTAAAATATTAATTTCATTGATTGGCATTCCATGTGTTGCATGAAAGCTTTCTTTAAGTGCATAAAGTGGGCTAGTTCCAATATCGCCAAAGACTACACCAAGTGCAGCTAAAGTCAGTATGGGTACACTAGCTTTCTCTACCGTCTGATTTTGCATGTTGTAAAAAAACACTTCTAAAAGTTAAAGTGATACTAGCACTCAATCTATCACTCCCTAAATAATTTATTTATAAGCCAGTTAAATATCTAATATTTAATTAAATAATTACTTATTCAAGTTAAATCACTCTACCTTTGAGTTAATTAAAATAGCGCCAATAAACATGCTCCATTCCTTCAAAAAAACTCCACTTGAGAAGAATTATCAGTTATTATTTGGGCAAGAATTATTCCTGTGAATTGACCATGAATGCTCATACCGTAACGTTGGCCAATGTCTTAACGATTCAAAAATTTAGCAAAAAATTCGGTGAGCGTTTTGCTGTAAATCAAGCATCATGGTCTGCTCAAAGTGGTCAGATTATTTGCCTATTGGGACATTCAGGTTGCGGTAAGACAACCATGCTACGTCTGATCGCAGGTCTAGAGACTCCTACTGAGGGTTCTATTCAGCTAGAAAGAAAAGTTCTATGGGACCCATATCAACAAGTTCAAGCTGAAGAACGCAATATCGGTTTTGTATTTCAAGACTATGCTCTCTTTCCACATTTAAGCGTGTTGGAAAATGTGATGTTTGGATTGAAAAAAATCCCGAAGCACGAACGTCAATCTATTGCTGAAAATGCGTTAAAGCATGTCTCTATGTCGCATCATATTCATAGCTATCCACATACTTTATCTGGTGGTGAACAACAGCGTGTCGCTTTAGCTCGTGCACTCGCACCTAAACCTCATGTTTTGCTTATGGATGAACCATTTTCGAATTTGGATCATCGTTTACGTGATCAAATTCGACAAAGCACCATTGATATTTTAAAACAGACTTCGACCACAACTATCATTGTGACTCATGATCCTGAAGAAGCACTTCAAATTGCTGATCAGATTATTTTGATGCATCAGGGTAAAATCATTCAAAGTGGTACGCCTAAGCAGCTTTATTTCCAACCGAAAACACTTTTTGCAGCACGTTATTTTTCCGATTTGAATGAAATAAAAACCCAAATACAAGATCAACAATTGCATACGATTTTTGGAAATATTGCGATTCCAAAACATTTGACGAGTAATAACGAGATTCGTTGCTATTTTAGACCCCACCAATTACGTGTTAATCGGATAAAAACTGAAAATAGTCTAGCTGCTAAAATTATTTCGTCGAACTTCTTAGGCTATTCACAACTACTTAAATTAAAAATCGAGGCAGAAGATAAAGTGTTAATTGCTTATGTTGAATATTCTCAACATTACGACCAAGCAGACACCGTCTACCTATCGTTAGATTTATCTCAGTGTTTCTTTTATGAAGCCAATGATTCAATCGAAACCCATCAATCATCCACTTAACTGGTATTTATTATTCAAGTTTCTTCTTTAGGGATCAAAAATGAACCAACGAATAAAACTTCATGCGCTTTCAGTTAGTCTTGTCGCACTCAGCAGTGGTTGGGTAAATGCCGCTGAGGTCAATCTCTATACCACTCGCGAACCTGTATTAATTCAACCACTCTTAGAAGAGTTCAATCAAAAAACAGGTATTAAAGTAAACACTGTTTTTATCAAAGATGGAATGCTGGAACGTGTTAAAACTGAAGGTCGCCGCTCACCTGCAGACGTCATGCTGACAGTTGATTTCGGTAATTTGGTTGATTTGGTTGAAAATGGTTTAACTCAACGAGTGAACTCTAAAGTTTTAAATACCGCGATTCCAGGTAACTTACGTGCAGCCAATGGTCATTGGTATGCGCTATCTATGCGTGCTCGTGCAGTGTATGTCTCTAAAGAACGTACACCACTAAAAGCCATCAGTTATGAAGATCTCGCAAATCCAAAATGGAAAGGCAAGATTTGTATCCGCTCTGGCAGCCATCCTTATAACACATGGCTAATTGCATCCTATATTGCTCATCACGGCGAAAAAGCAACTGAGCAATGGTTACGTGGCATCAAAGCAAATTTAGCACGCCCAGCGAGTGGTGGCGATCGTGATGTTGCACGCGATATTCTCGGTAAAATTTGTGATATCGGCGTTGCAAATACCTACTACGTAGGAACAATGCGTAATGGTGATGCTGAGCAACAACGTTGGGGCAATGCAATTAATGTTGTATTACCTCGCTTTAAAAATGGTGGAACGCATATCAATGTATCAGGTGCAGCTGTAGCAAAATATGCACCAAACCGTAAAGAAGCAGTTCAATTATTGGAATTTTTATCTTCAGATCATGCACAAGCAATCTATGCACAAAGTGGTTATGAGTATCCAGTAAAACCTGGTGTGAAGATTGATCCAATTATCGCAAGTTTCGGAAAGTTAAATATTGATAACGTCCGTCTGAGTGAAATTGCAAAATATCGCAAAGCAGCAAATCTGTTAGTCGATAAAGTTCAATTTAATCACTAAGTGATTTTATGGGCAGGTCATCCATTTTGTTTTGACCTGTCCAATCAAACTTCTTAAACCTGCTCTTCAATAGTTTCTTAATCTCTAATGACCAAAAATAAGCATCACTTTAATTTATTTACATCGCTCAGTGGGGTATTGACCTTACTTGCCTGCTTGCCTGTTATTGCATTGGTTGTAACAGCGATTCAGGGTAATAGTGATATTTTTGGGCATCTGATTCAGTATGTTCTGCCACCTACTTTGGTTGATACCAGTATTTTATTATTTGGTGTTGGTCTACTCACGATTTTAATCGGGACTGGTAGCGCATGGTTAGTAACCGCATATCAGTTTAGAGGTCGAGCTTTTTTAGATTGGGCTCTACTGCTTCCCCTTGCAATACCAACATATATCATCGCTTATAGCTATATCGATATTTTGCATCCTATCGGCCCAGTACAAAGCTTTCTAGCAGCTAACTTTGGTTGGGAATCTCAACCTGCTTGGTTTCCGAATATTCGCTCTGTTTGGGGCTGTATTTTTCTATTAAGTTTTGTCTTATATCCTTATGTCTATTTAAGCACACGTGCAATGTTTCTCATGCAATCAGCTAGCTTGATTGAAGTTGCACGCAGTTTAGGACTCAACCCGAACCAAGTTTTTTTTCGAGTCGCGATTCCTTTAGCTCGTCCAGCAATCGCTGTGGGGGCTAGTTTAGCTTTGATGGAAACCATCAATGACATCGGTGCAACCGAGTTTTTAGGCGTCAAAACCCTAACTTTGTCGATCTATTCAACATGGACAAATCAATCCGATCTCGCTAGTGCTGCACAAATCGCGATTTTCATGTTGATCATTATTACTTTATTGGTTGTTATTGAAAGACTGGGTAGACGCAAACAACGCTATATGAACTCTGCTCAACGTAGTCGATTGATGCCAGCACAACAACTCAGTGGCACAAAAGCTGGTTTATGTTTAATACTTGGATTGATTCCTATCAGCATTGGTTTCCTCATTCCGTTCATCCATTTATTGGTGGAATCTTATAAGCGTTTCAAGTATGCAGGTTTTTCAGACTATTTATTACAAGCATCAATCAACACTTTATTTTTAGCTACAGTTGCAACTGTGATCACAATTGCAATCGGATTTTTTATTGTCAGTGCGGCACGCTTTAGCCAAATTACATGGTTTAGCCGAATTGCCAGTTTAGGTTATGCAATACCTGGAACTGTGTTGGCCATTGGTCTTATGTTATCACTTGGAAAAATTGATCATGCGGTAGCTGATTTTCTTGAATTTAAATTAGGAATTCACACAGGCTTGCTCTTTTTAGGAACAACTTTTACCCTCATTTATGCATACAGTGTACGCTTTCTTGCAATCGCAATTGGTGGAATAGAGTCTGGATATAATCGTATACATGGCGTATTTGATGACGCGGCTCAAAATTTAGGCCGAAATCAATTTTTAATATTAAAAGAAGTTCATCTTCCACTACTCCGCCCTGCAATCATCTCTGCAGCATTACTTATTTTTGTGGATTGTATGAAAGAATTGCCAGCCACCCTGTTACTTCGACCTTTGAATATGGAAACCCTCGCAACTCAGTTATATGCTGAAGCCTCAAGAGGAACATATGAAGATGGAGCAATTGCAGCATTATTAATTGTTTTAGTGGGTTTGATCCCTGTCATTCTGCTTGCTCGTATGAGTAAAGTGTTAAACAAATAAATAAGATTTTAGCGATATAGCGAATTCTGCTATATAGTCCCCAAATAAGAAAGGGTTGTATTTAATCAATACAACCCTTTTTTCTATGTCTACCGAATCATCGATTAGAAACGATAACGAACACCAGCTTCAAATGAACGCTCAGGACCAACATAAATCCCTTGACGTAGACTTGCGATATAGCGCTTGTCCTCTAAGTTTTTAACTGCGCCATAAAACTCAACTTGATCATTCAAGGTATAGCGTGTTGTTAAATCGACAGTCGTGTAAGCATCGATTTTTCCAGTAAAGAATCCTGAAGTATTCTCTACAATCGGTTTGGTATTTAATTCATCAGTAAACTGAGAACCTGTATAGTTTGCACTCAACTGACTACGCAAACCTGCATAGGTATAACCTACCCCAAGATTTGCCACCCATTCAGGTGTATATGGTACACGGTCACCATCTTTTGATTTTAGTGAACCATTTTTGTTGTAACGATCGCCTTTGAACTCAGCATTTGCAATCCATGTAAGATTAGCAAACACATCGAAACCATTCTCAAACTCTAAACTTACAGCACCTTCAAGCCCTTGGTTGTATGTTTTACCACCATTGGTCGTTTGGAAATCTGAGTTACTGTTGGCTGGAATAATTTGATTGTCAAAGTCCATACGGAAAGCAGTTAACTCGTAACGAACTGCATCTTGCTGACCTCTTAAACCCAACTCCCAACTTACCGCAGTTTCTGCATCTAGTTTTTGATCTTTCAATCCACTGAGTGAGTCACCATTTAGTGCAGGTGAGAATGCCTTGTAGACACTAGCGTAAAGCTGAACAGCTGGAATGAATTGGTAGGTAACACCTAATCCAGGCATTACTTCAGTATTTGAAGTTTTAACTGTTTCATTCTTTTGTTTATCATCACGTTGTTGTTCATAGCGTTCAACACGAACACCAGGCGTTACAGACAATTGATCTGAAATATCGAAACGGTTTTGAGCATACAAAGCAACACTCTTCGCAGAATCTTTAGTATCTTTTGCTGTCGTACCTGAACGAGGTGTAGCACGTTTCGCATTAATCGTAACGTCATCCATTTTCTCATTCATCAAGCGCAAGCCAATCTCAGCTTCACCAGGAATATTAAAAATAGTATTTTTGGCGATCAGACGAGTTTCTGCTCCAATACGTTCAAAAGCACGATTAAAGCCATTTACATTATCAGTATAAATCCAACGACCTGCAGCTTGTGAATCTGTAGGATTCACACCATAACGCCAATAATCACGATTCATTTCACTCCAATACAGCAATGTTTGAAGTTCAGTATCTGGATTAATATCCCAACGATGATTGATATCAAAAGAATTACGCTCTGTTAAGAACCAGTCATCAGGAGCAGGATTATTCTGTTTCTTGGCATAATACTCACCCAAGAACTGACCACGATATGAAATATTGGCATCATTTTCATAATGAGTAAATTTAACGCCAACCCATTGATTATCACCGATAGCTGTACCTGCTTTGATAACGGCATCTTTCATTTCATAGCTTTTATCCATGAAACCGTCACTTTTCGCCCAACTTAAAATCGCTCCGACATTGCTATCTTTCGTTGGAGAACTGCCACCTAATTCAACAGTTGTCTTATAGGTATCCCAAGATCCAATTGATAGATCAACAAGAGCACCATCTTTAGGTTGTTTAGTACGATAATTTACTACACCACCAATATTCATAGGTCCATAACGCAACGCAGAAGATCCCTTAAGAACTTCAATGCTATCCATACGTTGAATACGTGGATTGTAATAACGACCATTTCCAACAAATAAACCCGGCGCAACAGGCACACCATCTTCTAGAATAAGTGTTTTGTAATCAGCCGAACTAATTCCTCGCATACCAATGTTGCCAACAATTGCTGACTCCTCTTCAGGTTTAACATACACACCTGATACGCGTTTTAAAATTTCTTCTGTAGAGTTTGGAGTGAATTGTTGAATTTGCTCTTGGCTTACAATTACCGCTGCACCTGGAATTTTTGAAATTGAATCCTCTTGTGAGCCAATCACTTGAATCGTAGGTAATACAACAATTTGTTGAGTTTGTTCAGTAGCAGCATAAAGCATTGGTGCAAAACCACAGAACAGCAGACCACTCATAACAATTTGATTTTTAACAAATAAATACTTTTTCATGTGACCTCTATAATCAATCATCAGATTGAAATTCAGATTAAACTTAAAATAACCTTAAAAAACTGCGCAATTATAATACAAATAGAAACAATTATCAGTTAATGTTTTAATTTGAGTGGTATTTTGTTGCTATCAGGTTTCTAAAGCAAAATTCTTCTGGTGCTACATCTATTAAAAAATACTGATCATTTTCGAATATATAATAATTAAGGATTTAAGACACTGATTTACTCAACAAGCATGACTAATACTGGGTTAAGATACCTTTTTAGTTCTTCTGTAAATTCTGCGTGCAAACATGGACTTAGCACTTAAATCATTAAATAAAACTCTACCTTACTCAATCAAGGTTCAGGAGGAACGAATAAATAAAATAGAAAAACTAACTTACTCTTTTGTTGTTAATTTCCTCATTCATTTTAGGAATCCTTTTTGTCAATCAAGCTCAATTTGTTAAGATGGCTGTCGAAAAAGGGTTTACACCAAAACTGTATTTTGTAATTTAGTGATTTTGATATCGAAAGTTAAGATTTCTGAATTTCGATCAATTTTAGGCAGTAATGGTAAAACTTCATTTAGTAATATATTTTCAATTTAAGGACTTATAACGCATGAACAGTGACTCAGTTATGGCTGATCTCTCATCTCACACGCCGATGATGCAGCAATACCTCAAAGTCAAGATGGAATATCCACATGCGCTTTTGTTCTATCGTATGGGTGACTTTTACGAACTCTTTTTTGAGGATGCCCATTTAGCTGCAAAATTACTTGGTATCACGCTAACCCATCGTGGCAAAACAAATGGTGAACCAATTCCAATGGCAGGTGTTCCCTACCATTCCGCTGAAGGATATTTAGCACGTTTAGTAAAATCAGGTCGTACCGTTGCAATTTGTGAACAAGTTGGTGAAGTTACGGGGAAGGGACCTGTCGAACGTAAAGTAGTCCGAGTTTTGACGCCTGGTACCTTAACTGACGACGCGCTTTTATCAAGTTATCAATCTTCAAATTTAGTTGCTCTGTGTATACAACAAAATCAAATTGGTTTTGCATTACTTGACTTGAGTGCAGGTATTTTTAAAGTTCAGCAACAGACATATAAACCAGAGCAATTGCCAATAGAACTTGCTCGTTTGATGCCAAGTGAAATTTTGATTGATGAGGATTTAGTCGATCAAAATATCATCGAACATATTAAGAAAAATTTAGATTGTCCAATTACTAAAAGACCGAATGTAGATTTTAATCAAAATAATGCTCAAAAGACGTTATGTGACCAGTTTGCTGTTTCCACCTTATCAGGCTTTGGGTTAGATCCAATTCCTCTGGCAAAGGCGGCTGCGGCTGCGCTTATTCATTATGCTAAAGAAACACAAAAAACAGCCCTACCTCACATCCGTTCTATACAGATCGAACAGAGTACAGATTTCATTGCTTTAGACCCAATTACACGTCGTAACCTTGAAATCATCGAACCGTTATTTGAGCATGGAACATCTTTATTCCAATTAATCAATGATTGTCAAACTGCGATGGGTGGTCGCTTACTGAGTCGCACACTCATGCAGCCCATTCGAGATACAGCAATACTCGATGCTCGTTTGGATGCAATCGAGCAATTATTGAAAGGTTATCACGAATCACCTGTTCGCTTAGTTTTGAAAGAAATCGGCGATATTGAGCGTGTACTCAGTCGAGTAGCTTTGGGAAGTGCTCGACCACGTGATTTAGTTCAACTTCGCCAAGCCTGTGCTCAAATTCCTTTTTTACGACATGCTTTAGCGCCTGTCCTCAACACTGAAAAATCCAAACTATTAATTGAGCTTGATCAGCAACTTGGTGATTTCAAAAGTCTACACCAACATCTTATTGCAGCAATTGTTGAAAACCCTCCTGTACTTTTACGCGATGGAAATGTAATTGCAGAGAGATATGATGATGAATTGGATGAATTACGCAAAATACGTGATCATGCGGGTCAATTTTTAATAGATTTAGAAATCAAAGAGCGTCAGCGAACAGGCATTAATACGCTGAAAATTGGCTACAATCGTGTCAGCGGATACTATATCGAATTAACACGAGCTCAAGCTGAGCAAGCCCCTGCCGATTATATTCGTCGTCAGACACTTAAAAATGCTGAAAGATATATTACACCTGAACTTAAAAGCTTTGAAGACAAAGTGCTTTCGAGCGAATCTCGTGCGCTCGCTCGTGAAAAACTACTGTTTGAATCTTTATTGGATGAATTACGCCAAAATATTGCCCAATTACAGATGATGAGTGCTGCGATTGCTCATATCGATGTTTTAGCGAATTTTGCACATCAGGCAAGATTAAATAATTGGGCAAGACCTGAATATACACCAGAAACTTGTATCAAGATTCAGGCGGGTCGACATCCAGTGGTTGAGTCTTTAAACAAAGCTCCATTCACTCCAAATGATACATTCCTTGATCATCAACATCGTATGGCGATCATTACTGGTCCCAATATGGGCGGTAAATCCACGTTTATGAGACAAACAGCTTTAATTAGCTTGCTTGCTTATTGTGGTTGTTTTGTCCCAGCGAAATCAGCAAAACTCGGTTCTATAGATCGCATATTCACTCGTATCGGCTCAGCTGATGACCTCTCTACAGGCAAATCAACATTCATGGTTGAGATGACTGAAACTTCACAAATTCTACATCATGCAACAAGTCAGTCTTTAGTATTGATGGATGAAGTCGGACGTGGAACCAGTACATATGATGGCTTATCTCTAGCATGGGCATGTGTACTCGATTTAACCAAACGTATTAAGTGTTTATGTCTTTTTGCAACACATTATTTTGAATTAACAGAATTGGGTAGCGAAGCTGGAATTGACAACTATCACGTCACCGCGCAAGAGTTAAATGGTAATTTAATCCTATTGCATAAAGTACAGCATGGACCTGCAAGTCAAAGTCATGGTTTACAAGTTGCAAAATTGGCTGGTATCCCTGCTAATGTGATTAAAGATGCACAAAAACGTTTGAAAATACTGGAAAAACAGCAACATCAGCATTTGCAAAACTCTGTGCAAAATGATCTGTTTAGTACAGTTGAACATGAAATAGAAACTAAAGTTATTGAAAAAGTAATTGAAGTAAAAATGCAATCACCTGCTTTAGATCTTTTAAAGCAACTGGACTTAGATGACCTTACCCCACGCCAAGCTTTGGAACATCTTTATCAACTCAAAGCTTTATCTAAAAGCTCAGATACTATTGAAAATTAACCCTATGCTAGGTTCTCTACTATATTAAAGTTAGAACCTAGCAAATTTTAATTTCTAATTAAGTTTGAAAATGCGTCTTTTATCGTAGGATGAAGTGCAAATAGATTCAGGTTATTGAGAGTTATTATCAACAAAACTCATATAAATCAGCCCTTTTCATTGATACGAATAATAAATATCAATAAAAGGAATTGTTTCTATCTGCATTTTTTGCCTAAAATACGCTATTGAAAATGAAAACCATATTTTTTAGGTAGCTGCCGCCATGACCTTTGTTGTCACAGAAAATTGTATCAAATGTAAGTATCAAGATTGTGTTGAAGTTTGTCCTGTAGATTGTTTCTATGAAGGTCCTAACTTCTTAGTCATCAATCCTGACGAATGTATCGACTGTGCACTTTGCGAACCAGAATGCCCTGCAAATGCAATTTTCTCTGAAGATGAGTTACCTGAAGGTCAAGAAGTGTTTATTGAATTAAATGCTGAATTATCTGAAAAATGGGCTGGCAATAACATTACTCAAATCGGTGAACAACCTGCTGATCGTGAGGAATGGAACGGCAAACCAAACAAGCTTCAGTATTTAGAAAAGTAATTTTCAAAAAGGCCAGTTTTACTGGTCTTTTTTTATACCTGAATCACACATTTCTTTGCAATTGTGCCATTTTTAGCCCCCTATTTTGCATTAAAATAGGCACTATACTAAATGTGAATTGCTTTTTTATGATGCGAAATAAATTACAGGGTCTGTTTTCATTATTTGTCATCCCTGTGATGATGGTTGGTTGTGCCACGTCTCCAAAGAAAGTTAGTCCAAGCAAAAGAATATATATTCCTGAAGAACAAGTAACTTTTAATCGTCCAATCCCTACAAAAACAGAACCTGCATCTTATCGTCAGTGGTTAGGTCAGGGTGAAAACTACGCACGTGTACGCGAATATGAACATTTCTTAATGCGCAATAATGTCGCACATATTATTCCTAGTTTTGAATTGCTGAAAACAGCAAGAGACTGGCAAAAGTGCGGACGTTCAGAATACATGGTTCCAAATCGTGAATTATGGAATAACTCACTTTCAACATTACGAGTATTCAAATATTTAATCGCTGCAAAAATTCTTACTGATTTCGAAGTTACCTCAGTTTATCGTGATCTACCACTGAATCAGTGTGCAGGTGGTGCAAGCTCATCAAAGCACTTATTTAATTCCGCAATTGATTTTCGTATTGGACCTGAATACCCTCAACCCCAAGATTATGCATATATAGAACAAACAAAATTCAAGTTATGCCAATTTTGGATTCAGCATGGTCAAAGCCTAGATCTCGGTATTGGATTATATAGTTCAGGTCAAATTCATTTGGATACTCAAGGTTATCGCACTTGGGGTCCTGATTTGACTCGTAATACATCTCTTTGTAACTTCTAAATTGCAAAACTCGAGTAAAAATGAGGTCTTTTGATCTCTTTTTACTTTCAGCACTCATGATTCCTTCAGCATTCAAATTGCACTTCGAAGATAAATGTTTAAAATGCAGCTATCAAATTTATAGGTAAATACAACCATGCAACAGTTGTGGACAGACATTGATGAATATATTAATTCACATCTCATTCCCACAGACGAGAGACTTGAACATGCATTAGATAACACTGACCAGCAGGGTTTTTCTAATCATCTAGCTGTTGCACCTAACCAAGGCATGTTTTTACAAATGTTGATTCAAATGAATCAATGCAAGCGCGTGCTCGAACTCGGTACATTTGCTGCTTATAGTACAATTTGGTTGGCGAAAGCACTGCCTGCTGATGGATATTTGCTTACTGTGGAAGGACGGGATACACACGTGATCCTTGCCCAAGAAAATATTGATTATGCCAATATGCCAACCCAAATTGAGCTTAAAAAAGGTCGTGGCGTTGATATCATGAATCAATTAATTAATGAAAATAGTGAACCATTTGATTTCATTTTTATTGATGCAGACAAACAAAGTTATCCAGAATATTTTGAACTCAGTTTAAAATTGGCACGCTCAGGCACTATCATTGTGCTAGACAATGTTATTCGCTCTGGTGATATCTTAGATTCAAATAATAAAAAGCCAAGTATTGAAGGTATCCGCCAAGCTTTTACTGCGCTCCAGAATCATCCTCAACTTTTATCCTGTACTGCTCTACAAACTGTTGGATCGAAAGGACATGACGGCTTTGCAATTGCAATCGTCAAATAGAGGTTAAAAAATAAACTTTTATTTTTTAACTATAAATATCAATAGATTAAGTGTATTAAGATTGCTTTTCCATATAGTTATCCACAGGAATTGCGGATAACTATATGGAATAAAATGAACTACTTAGCAACAAGCAGCGGTACATTTGCATTTCTAAATATCGTGGTTGTGATACTACCCAAGAAAAACTGATGAATCTTACTGTGACTAAATGCACCTAATACAATCAGCTGAATGTCATGTTCGCGTTGATATTCCAAAATATTTTGTGCTACATCGCCATAACGATATATTGGTATTACATCTAAACCAGCACTTTTAAGATATTTCTCAGGTTCAGTCAGCATCTCTGGATGATCACCAACATACAGTAAATGGCATTGCAGTTTTTTCAATAAATCACTTTGAGCAATTCTCTCCATCATCTTTTGACAAGTCGGAGAGTATTCATAAGCAAAAATAAAACGTTTTGGTGGTGAAAAATGCTCCCCTACGGTAATTACCGTGCAATTCGCCCCACGAATAAAGTTTTCAACATTACTTCCAATTGGTTTATTTTTTTCAGCAGCGCGTTCCCCGACTCGCCCGATGATTACCACATCATTTTCTTTAAGAATATTAAAACTCTGTTCAAGAAAATCACCTTTTTCTTGAATTTTGGTGCTAGTCAAACCGTAATTTTTTTCAATTAATTCAGAGATATGTTTTAGTAAATTATTACTATAATCCAAGGCTAATTCGCTTTGCTTTTGTTCTAACTCAGCCAATTCTTTAAGTAACATGGCATTACTTTCAAAACCGATTACGCCACTAATTTCACCTAAATGGTAACTGGCGGGATAGTAATCTAGGATTTGTAAAAGGACTAATTCTCTTTGAGTTTGCTTGGCAACCCAAACTCCAGCCTCCGCCACCGCATCGATACAGGGTGAGGAATCGATACATGCAATAACGCGGTTCATAATCGCCTCTCTTTAGGTTCAATACCTTAGGTCTTCTACTTATTTTTAACTTAACATAGATAGATAGCAGGTTGGTTAAATTTATGTATAGAATCTCTTGAGAGTTTTCTAGTTAATTCTTATTTCCGATAACGAATCAATTTTGCAGGGTTTCCAGCCATAATTGCATGTGGCTCAACATCTTTAGTAATCATACTATTCATACCAATAACCGCATGATCACCAACTTTAATCCCATCCTTAATTCCAACATGAGCTCCTAACCAAACATCACGTCCAACTTCTATGCCTTGTGAGCGAACTGCTTGCTGATAGATGGGTCGATCTAAATCCATGCCATGGTCAAAAGCATACAGATGACTATATGCCGCAATTCTAACTTGATCATGCAACTTAATACCTGCGCGACCTCCGTCAAGAATACAATGGTGGTTGATCGCGACTTCAGAACCGATTTCTAACGGTCCATGTAAAGTACAATCGGCAGCAATAAAAGTATTATCGCCGATAGTAATTTTACGTCCTCGCTCAGCAAAGATATGTGCTAAAGGTGAAATAAAACAATTGTTGCCAATTTCAACTGTTTCCATTTCCATTAAATAGTTCTGATATTCTTTTTGCCATGCTTCCGCCCATTCTCTATGTTTGGGTTTTAAAGACCAATATAACCATGGCATATAGTTCAATCGATGTTTATGCTGTTCACGATATTTTAATAGTGGATCATGCATCATCTGTTTGATCCTCAATAAGTTTAAGCTGCTCGCGACCACGCGTTACATCTTGAAGTTTGAGCTTTAATGGTTCGATCTGGTGTATTTGCACTTGTGCCTGAATACTAACACCCGTTTCAGTATAGTTTTCTAGAAACTCTATTTGCTGTTGTAGTAATTCATATTGAATAATAGCCCATTCGTTAAATGCACAACTAAAAGTAATCTTCTTTTTCTCAATTAATTCTATTTTTTCAGCGAGTAGCAGACACTGACCTGCACACCCACCATACGCCCTGACTAAACCACCAGTGCCTAGTTTTACTCCGCCATACCAACGATTCACCAATACAATAACATTGGTTAAGTCATTCCCCTCTATCGTTGCTAATATCGGGCGACCTGCTGTACCTGAAGGTTCGCCATCATCATTGAACCGTACATGATGACCTATTTTCCATGCCCAGCATTGGTGTGTCGTCGAGATGTCTTTTGTCTCTTCTAAAAACTTTTTTACTTGTTGCTCATTTTCTACAACACTCGCAATCGCCTGAAAGCGACTTTTTTTAATTTCTTCTTCAAAGGTAACGGTTTGAGCAATGGTAAAAGGCATAAAAACATCAATGCAAATTTAAAAACAAAGTATAACGTCTTAAGGTTCAAATAAAAAACCTCGCAATAGCGAGGTTTTTTGAGTTTAGCTTGCTTATCGTTCACGCAAAGCTTCTTTCGCCTTATTAAATGGTTTAAGCAGATAATCCATAACTGTTTTTTCACCAGTGCGAATATCAACTGTCGCCACCATACCTGGTGTGATACCAAACGCATGACCTGCTTTATTGAATAACTTGTCAGAGTCAGTACGGATATAAACACGATAGTAAAATTGGTCTTGTTTAACTTCATCTCGAATCGTATCAGGAGAAATTACTGTTACTTTTCCAGTCAAACCACCGTAGATCGAATAGTCGTATGCAGTGATTTTCACTAATGCCTCTTGACCAGGTCGAATGAAAGCAATATCTCTTGGAGAAATACGTGCTTCAATTAACAGCTTATCCTCTAGAGGAACAATCGTCATCAATTTACCGTTTTGCGGAATAACACCACCAAGTGTTGTTACATCAATTTCTTTAATCACACCACGCACAGGTGCTTTAAAGATTGCACGTTGTAAACTATCACTGCGTCCCATCACAACTTGTTGTTGCGTTTCAATATCAGTATTTGCCTTCGATAGCTCCTCTCGGGCTTTTACATAGTATTGATTACGCGTGTCATTCATCTTATTTCTAAGATCATTGGCTTCACGCTTGAGTCTAAGTACTTCTACTTCACTTGCAGCACCTTTCGCAACAAGTGGTTCAGTCATCATCAATTCTTGTTGAACTAATTGTAAAGCTTGTTGGTAACCAGCTAATGATTGTTCTAAATTTTCACGTCTAGAATAATAAAGAGCGGTCTCTTCTTTGACTAATTTAGGTTCTTTGAGTACTTCTGCAGGAAATGCTAAAGGAATTCCATTCACTTCAGCACGTAATCGCGCAGCAGTCGCTTGAGCAGAAGTTAAAAGTGATTTTGATTCACCGACATTAGATGCGAAGCGTGTTTGATCTAGTTGCGCAAGGATTTCTCCTTTTTGAACAATATCACCCTCTTGCACATTTAACTTCGTAAGAATTCCACCTTCTAAAGATTGAATAGTTTGCTCTTTAGATGAAGGGATGACCTTACCCGTTCCTGTAGAAACTTCTTCTAGATTAAATAACCAAGCCCAAGTCAAAAAAATCGCTAAACCAATACATACAATCCAAATCACAAGACTTGAACGTGGTAAAGCTGGCTCTTTGTAGGATACATTCATGGAACGGTTGTTAGCTTGTTGTTCGCTCATGAATCTTCCCCTTGTTTAATTTTGTTTGGGGCTTAGGAAGTTAAAGAGGATTGTTACGGAGTAATTTAAGCAAATCGAGATATAAATTACCGTTCCGATGATTGAAGCGATACTCCGTTTCTTTAAGATGCAAATAAAACATCTTTTTGTC
>Ga0247720_100186_pt1 | contig 28723 bp, 24 predicted proteins | sample MSEWel2015_12_15_FD_189078 | JGI IMG/M metagenome (GOLD analysis project Ga0247720, IMG submission 189078) | Subsurface sediment microbial communities from gas well in West Virginia, United States - MSEEL Well Study Marcellus 3H_2015_12_15 | ecosystem: Environmental > Terrestrial > Deep...
TCGCCCTTCAGGCGGCTCAACAGGCCTTTTTGGCCGGGAATAACGACCAGGCCCGGAGCATCCTGCAGGAAGCCAAGCAACAACACCCGGATTCGCCACGGCCCTACCTGGTGGAAGCCCGTTATTTTGAAAGCCGGGGCGAGTACCAACAGGCCGCCGACTTCTACCAGTTGGCCATGGACAAACAACCCAGCGCCGGTGTTATGAATGCCTACGCCGAAGTCTTGCAAAAAGCAGGCAAGGAAGCCGAGGCTCTCAGCCTTCTGGAGTCAGGTATTGAAGCCTTCCCTGGCGATCAGCAGCTACGCCTGAGACTCGCCCTGCTCCAGCAAACCCAGGGCGACCAGGGCAAAGCCAAAGCCAATTACGAGGCACTACTGGATTCGATGCCGGAGAATACCCTTGTACTGAACAACCTGGCCTGGCTTTATCATCAAACCGGGGATGAGCGGGCAATAGCCATGGCCCAAAAGGCCTATAATCTTGCCCCGACAAACGCGGCGATAGCGGACACCTACGGATGGATCATGCTGAAAGCCGGCAATCATCAGGAAAGCCTACCGATCCTTGAAAAGGCTCACCAGCTGCAGCCCGACTCCGAGGAAATCGCGTTGCACCTCGCAGAGGCCTACCGGGCCGTTGGCAAAAATGCCGATGCACAGCGAATTCTTGAGAAATTTGGTGAAGCGGGCTAATGGATCGAGTTCTTGCCAAACGGTATCTCTGGCTGGCCTCAATTCCGCTGCTGGCGCTCGGGCTTGGAGCTGAATGGCTGTCATTTTTTCACTTGTGGTATGACTCGATCATCTACAGCCACGGGTTTCTGGTGCTGGCCGGAATTCTCTTTCTGTTGTACCTGAGAAGAGAATCCCTCCGGGCGCTGACCGTCAATGGCTCCCCCTTGGGCCTGTTTTTACTGGCCGGCTCCATTGCGGTACTCATTCTCTCCCAGGCTGCCGATATCCGGGTTTTCCGGCTCCTGCTTGTTCCCGTGATCATCATATTCTGGGGCTGGTCAGTGTGGGGCAAGGCCTTTTTAGCCAGTGCGGGCGGGCCGATCCTGCTGCTCATTTTCGCCGTCCCCGTGTGGGACGACCTCTCTCCTCTGCTTCAACACATTACCGTTTTCTTTAACACCCTCCTGCTCCGGGCGGCCGACATTCCGGCGACCATTCATGAGTTTTATATAACCCTGGAAGTTGGCACCTTCCTTGTCGAGAATGGCTGCAGCGGCGTGCGTTATTTGATGGTGGCGCTTTTTCTGGCGGCCTTTTACGGCCAGCTGTACTACCGTTCAAACCGTCGGATCCTGCTGCTGGTCGTCATTGCTGGCCTCCTGTCCATGGTGGCCAACTGGATACGGGTCTTTGGCATTATTGCGGCGGGTCATTACACCAACATGGAAACCTCGCTGATCGAGGACCATGAGCTCTTCGGATGGGTGGTTTTCGCTGTAGTGACTCTGGTGCCTCTGTTTTTTATCTCGGGAAAACTGGAACAGCCTCTCTCAGGCAAAGAGGACAGCTCCGGCGATCACTCCACGGAGACCAGTCAGACCGGCACCAGATCATCATCACTGACAGTGCCGATCATCGCCTCCGTGGTTCTCCTCCTGCCACCGGTTGTGCCGGCCGCCCTGGATGCCAGAACCGAACGCTTGGCCAGCTCATGGACGCCGGCATTACCCGAGCCCGCTTCAGGCTGGAGCGGCCCCTTGCGCCACGCGAGCATCTGGCAGCCGGACTACGTAAAGCCCGATATTGATCTTGGCGGGGTCTACGTCTCCGACGATCTGGAACAGCTGCAAGTGCAGCTCACAGGCTATCGTCGTCAGGCCCAGGAAAAAGAACTCATCTTTTATGAAAACCAGCTTTTCGACCGTAAGGAATGGAAGCTTGTCTCCAAAGCCCCCCGGTCACTGCAAAGCAACCAGAACCTGAGCCCGGAAACCATCAACGAGACAGTTATCCGGAAAAACGGAGAAAACACCTACGTTATCCTGTGGTCCTGGTATCAAGTCGGCGACCAGCTAACCAGCTCAAGAACGGAAGCAAAGATCACGGGCGCGCTTAACAAACTCAGAGGGGATGCCCGCGGTGCCCTATGGGCCCTTGCGGGCCACTGTGAAGGCGGCAAAGAACCGGATTGTTCCAGCCAGCGGGCCGTGTTCGAACGTTTCCTCAACGTCAGGTAATTTCATCTTGAGCCAGGCACTGCCTGGGAATGTGTCGGGTTTTTTTACCCTTTGGCCTTACACCAGATTGGCTTTTCGCCTAACTCATTGAAAATAAAGCCACAAAAAATTGGTTCGTTTATTGCTTTTAACATCGTGCAGACGTAGCCGGCCCAACTCGGGCCACGCAACTTAGCAACACGGTGTAATAAAAATGAATTTAAAACAGCTAGCAACTATGTCGGCCCTGATGTTGATCGGAGGCCAACCAGCGCTTGGGGCACTCATCACTCCCGATGTTATTTTCGGGAGCGGAAACGACAATGGCAGCTTTACCGTTACGACATTTGATTCTGGCGGGATAATTGAGCTCGGGCTGCGGGCCAAGCTGCGATACAACGACGCCGGCAATCCAGAAAACACTTTCAACTGGGACGGCGTTAATACTTATACTTTTGCACCAACTGCCGGCACACCGGCGAACCGGTCCGTATTCAACTACGAATGGTCGATCAACACCCAAGATCGCGGCGCATCTATCGAGAGTCTGATTGGCTCTGGCGCATACGCTCGGATCGAATACGACATTGATCCGAGCGCATTGACCAGTTTCGTCTCATACAATCCATTCGATTTCGATGCTTACTACGGTACAAATGCGACAGGGAATGGTGGCGGCACCTACGACAACACCGGCACTCCGGTTTCTGGGGCGACAGTGGCCCAAAATTCCGTCAACTACGGCTTCCTTCCCGGCGCGCCGCTAGGACAAGGGATATACGATGTCAGGCTAACCGCGTTCAATAGTAGCGATCAACAGCTCGGTTCGACCGCTATCAGGATCAATAGTGTTCCAGAACCATCAATCCTTGCCCTCATGGGTCTGGGGTTAGCTGGATTAAGTTTCGCACGTTATCGTAAACAGCAAGCTTGAATAGACTCATCAGCTAAAATAATAAGGCCAGCCTCGTTTGAGGCTGGCCTTATTATGTCTAAAGAGCGTGGCTACAAATTAATTGTAAGCTCTCAGCAGATCAAGACTTGCGGCGGCGGGAAAGCCCCAGACCGGCAAGACCCAGGCCGAACAGCGCAAGTGTGCCGGGCTCAGGAACCCTGGTGAACACCCCTCTGAGCTGAGCCGAGTTGGCTGTTCCCTCAATTGTGATCAATTCTTCCACAGTAGGGTTGTCATTCTGGCTGAACCCTCTCAGATCGAGAGTGTAAAGCGTTCCGTCAACCTCAAAAGCCTGTGAAGACGCAAGGCTCTCAAAGGACACAATATCGTCGCAGCAGCCACCACCGGAATTCCGTGTTTCCTCATGGAGGAACGTGAAGGACAAAGGTGTTGCGTACGGGTTGCCATCAATGGAGATGCCCATTGAAATGCTCAGCAGCACACTTTGGACACCGGTGCCGGCATCAATCTGGAAGTTGTAATGGGTAAAATCGCCCAAATCGAATTCTTCGTTTATATCCACTTCAAAGGCCGCCGGTGCGGAACCATCAAAACGGTAGCCGCTTTGTATTGGCTGTCCGCCGCCCCAACGGACTTCCTTGCCACCATCAATATAGTTAACGTTGCTTCCACCGTCAGCGTCAGACCAAATACCGGACACGCTTTCAACGGAGATTACGGGCATTGCAAGTGCAGGTGTAGCTAATGAGGCAGCAAGTACTACTCCTCCCAACATCGACATCTTTTTCATGGTAGGTTCCTGTTTAGCATGAATACTTCTAAAGCATTCCGCACCAAGCCAGATTCATGCCACCACCTTTTAAGCCATACCTTTCATAAGGTTAAAAGGCATAAAAGACCTCTGCTGCCTAAGAGGTGTAAATTTATTCGACGCAGCACGGGGATTGAGAACCATACTTGAAACAGCGGATAATTCAGCAAAATTTCAGCGACCCAATCAACGAGAAAGGCAATGGAACATGCGTATTACTTTCGTGTCACTGATACCTGATGCCGGCCACGTCATTCCTCTGCTACGCATTGCCTCGATTCTGGCCAGAAAAGACATCGAATGCCGTTTCATATTGCCCGAGGAGGGCCGAACCCTGGCGGCAGCCCAGGGATTCGACTTTGATCTGCTTCCCCCGGTTCTGCCGGCCGATGCTGAATCACTACTAAAAAAGATCTCTCACACCAGCCCGCTTTACAGAAAGCTTTTTTTCAACCGGTATTTTGAATCCCGCTATTTCCAGCCCATTCAATTTCAGGGGTTATCTTCCCTGCCCTTGCTAAAAGATAAGATTCAACAGCAAGAGCCCAACCTGATTATTGCCGATGAACACTTGCTTGGCGCCGCGATACACCATCTCGGAGGGCAGCTGGGAGTCCCAGTGCTACTGCACCGCGCATCAGGATCAAATCAACAGTGCCAGAATCCGCAGCCATACGTCGTCCCACCCTCGGCTCTGGCAAGAAAGACCATTCCTGTGTTGGCCAAAATCATTGGCAAGCTCTTCGACATAACCCAGTCGGCAATGAATCGGCAGGCCTACCGCTCAACCCAGAAAATGAAGAGCTTTGTGAGTGAAGAGTGGCAGCGAATACTCAGCCCGGGAGGGCTTTCAACCAGGCCCAGACGGGTCTTTACAACAGGCATGGCCACCATTGAGGCTCGTCATCTCCGGCCCCTCATAACGGCGTGCGAGGATGTCCGGGCATTTGGCCCACTGCCCCCGCTGACTTCGGGTAGCATATCGAAGGAAGATCAAGACTGGCTTGGAAGGCAGGCAGAAAAGCCGGTTATTCTGGTTAGCCTTGGGTCCATGGTTACGATTACTGAAAAGCTCTCACGTTGCCTGATCGGGGCCGCCAGAAAAAACCACTGTCGGCTTCTCTGGGTCTCCCGGACTAACCCAATACCAAACCGTTTCGAACAGGATCAAGACATACGCTGGGTATCCTGGGCCCCCCAACCTTCGTTACTTGCAGACCATCGCATACGCGGCTTTGTTTCACATGCCGGATCCGGAGCCGTCCAGGAAGCCTTCTGGTTTGCAAAACCGCTGCTCTGCATCCCTCAGATATGGGACCAGCCATACAATGCCTGGGTTGTTGAAAGTTTGGGCGTCGGAAAAGTCATTAATAAAAACGACTTCTCCGAGCAACAGGTATCCCGATACCTGAATAGCATCCTGAACGACGACGCCATTGGCGAAAGGATGACGCAGTATTCGCAGGAGATCAGGCAGCTCGATAGCGATGCTGCAGTCTCAGAATATATTCTCTCAGCTTGCTCTTCTGCCGTGAAAGCTTGAATAGGTTCCGTTGATATCACTCACAACGTTCAGAAGTGCGTGCTTCTTCATCTCCAGCACACCTGGTTGACTCAGAAGGGGTTCGCTTGTCGCAATAATCTGGCTGATCCTGCGCTGGAGAAAATGACCCTTTATCGATTTGTATAAACCGCGCAGAGACAATCCGGGCCGGTTCCCTTCTTCCCCATCCCAGCACTTCGGCGATAGAGGGTGAACTGTTTGCCCGTTCAGTCCGACAGACTCCATCCAGTCAAACCATTTGAATTCATGGTACTCATGTAAGCTCACCGGAAGCCACGGAACCCGCATGGTATCCGCAAGAATTGCGCCGTGCATGGCTTCTGTAACAACGAAGGGCGCGCCAGCCACGGTATGAATGAACTCATCGGCGTTACAACTCGGCGAGAGGTAGTCCATATCCAGATTGTCGGCGATAGCCGCCAGCAGACGTCCCGTTGAGAGATGAGAATTGACATGGGGTATAAATACCCCTCTGGCTGATTGCTGCGCGGGTTTCTTATAGATTTCGGACAACAGAATAGCGCCATCCGCTATCGCTTTATCCAACCCAAGGCCAAGCGCCTTCGCTGACCGGGGCCCCCTCACACATGCAATATCCCAGGTTTCATCCAGCTTTGTTTCGAGTCTTCCATAACCGACACCGGAACTGAAAATCACCTTTCTGGCGAAGTGATCATTCTGTCTGATGTTTGTATCGTTCAGTATTGTTCCAATACCAAAAAGAGCAATTTCATCGGAAGACAATATGCTCTTGTTGATAAACCTTCCCATCAGAACAGGGTTGATGTCATCGCCAAAATTATCAACTCCCGTTCTTTCCCTGAACTTGTCAAAGTACACCAAGGCCACGTACGTCACTCCCTAACGTTTTTCACAAAATAGGATGCTTCCTGTTAGTCCAGGAAGAAGTAGCAAAACTATTCAATTACTGTCAGCTGGGGCTCAGTGTAATCACTGGCAACGCCCTGGGTGTCGACTGCCCGAATCTGGAACTGCCAGGTTCCCGATGGCAGATCACTAACCACATAGGAGCGCTTTGCTTCAGATTCTATTCTGATTGGCTCTGCAGCAGCCGTCACAGGCTCCAACATTATGGCATCTGCAATGACATAGCCATCTGCGTCGTTCGACAAGGAGACAGCAATCTGGCTTGAGTCAGGGATCATCGAACCCAGGGGCTGCCACCTTCCGCCACCAGAGGTCTGATCAACTGTAAACTGTTTCTCCTCAAGAACCCCGCCTTCCACCTCATACTGAACCTGATAAACGGCATTTGTGGCGCGATTGCTGTATGAAGTCCAGTTGGCTGAAAGCCGGTATTCGGTACCGGGTAAAACGTTATCAAACAACCAGTTTGCAACGCTCTCACCAGACCCTGCCGGCATCGCCACATAGTTCTCACCCACGTAGCCTTCCGTGACACTCGATGTGCTGGCCTCAGTTCCATAAACAACAAATCCCGGCGAGCCATTATCGGATACTAACTGGCTGCCTACCTCGCCCTCTACTTTTGAATACTTCAGCTCATAATAAGCAATTTCTTCTGGCGAAAGATTACTCCCGTCAGTTCGAGTTACTGGCGCTTCCCAGGTAAGCAATACCGTATTTGCAGCAAGTACGCTGTCCGGATCAGAAGGGTCCGTACCTGCCAGATATTCCTGGTAGTTTGTGTACCCATCCCCGTCGACGTCCAGGTCGCCGTCAGCCACGGTCGGGTCCAGAGCTGCGGTGGTTTCGTACCCATCAGGCAAGCCATCTCCGTCTGTGTCGGCACTCAGGGGGTCGGTCATGCCCAGGAATTCCTGCAGGTTGGTCAGGCCATCACCATCAGGGTCCTGCTCGGCATCGAGGGCGTTGGTAGGATCAAGGCCCTGCTCGAGCTCCCATGCATCCGGCATGCTGTCATTGTCTGCATCCGCAGAGGACGTTGTGGCAGCTTCCCTGAAGAGCACCGCATCCGCGATCACATAACCGTCCGCGTTGTTCGAAACCTCAACACGGCTGGTAAGCGTCGACATCCGGAAGGTACCCAGCTTGAACCATTCTCCGCCAAACTCTGTCTGGTCAACCGTAACCGTGGTTGTGGTCAGGTTATTCTGCTCATTGAGATGGTGGACAATGTATTTCACATTAGAGCCACGGTTACTGTGGGCCGTCCATCGGGCGAATACATCCATCCGCTTTATGATATTCAGATTCCAGGTGGCAGTTTTCTCTCCGCTGCCTGCTTCTGCTGCCAGGTAGTTTTCACCAATGTACCCGCTTGATACCGAGGATTCCTTCCACTCTCCATCGGTGTAGAAGCCGGGATTGGTGTTATCAATTACGTATTCGGTTTCAACGCCGGCTGAAGGTGCCGGCAACTCACTAACATCCTTTTTTGGCTTAAGGCTGCTGCACCCGGTTACTAAACCGCCCGAGGCAACTGCCAATACCAGCATGTTTATCCGTTTCATCGTCGTCCCGCCCTTAATTGTGCACAACAACTATGAGAAGGATGGCACAGATTCCAGCTTTCACGGCTCTAGCGATAGTTCATTTCGCAATAATCCTGTGGCCTTTATCGCGAACCCTAATGAATCATCTCCTTCGACGCCTGAACAGGACCATTCCCGCCAAACCCATACCGGAAAGCACCAGGGTTGATGGTTCGGGAACCCCCACCGCAAAGGACAATCGTTCGAACTCACCGGCACTCGGATAGTCAGCGCCCCCCACAACGAGGGAGTGCATCTTCGGAACGGCGATATTGAGGGCGTAATACTGCCCAGGCTGACCGCCATATGGGTTAATAAACCCCGTGGTCATCAAGTCACCTGAGGCGTCAAAGGCAAACCAGCCGATGGAGCTGAGATCGTTGAGGACCAGGTTTGTGAACCTTATCGACAGGGAAACCCAATGGGGGGCTTCCCGGAAAGCCATCCCAAACCCCATAGCGCATTCGTACCGATGAACGCACTCGGTCCACCCCAGCTCAAAGGTGCCAAATACCCTGCCACCGCTGAAAGAAGAGGTCTGTACCGTAGCTGGTCCGGAGCCGTACGAGCCAGCCAATGAATTCAGGCCTACAAACGGAGAAACCCTGGACAGATCATCGCCATCTGAATACTTACCCGGGTCAATGGTTATTATTGAGGCCCCCGCTACAGATGGAATCAAGATTGAAGACAGGGCCAATACGATACTTGCAGCACCCCCCACCAACGCCCTTCCGAATTTTGTACATGTAAAGCCCATCTATCCGTCTCCTTGTCGTGATGATCCTTGACGGTGAAACCACCTCAGGCTTGGTAAGGCAAGTTTTGCGCCATGCCCCGAAAATTAGAATGTTAGGGAAGCATCCGCATTGAGCGTGTAAGAAAACCTGACAACCTCGGACGCAGAAACCATTACCAAGAATTAGTCCCGGGCTGTGGCGGCGGAAAGCGCTGTTACGATCGCAGACACATCCTGATCGGTAACATCCTCATGGCTTGGCAATGTGACCAGCCGATCTGCAAAAAACACAGCATTGGGAAAAGCACCTGCTGAGCCGTGCAGAAGGTCAGACAAACCCTCAATATGAGATAATGCCTGCCCGTAGAAGGCGTTTGCGCCAATTCCACTGCGGTTCAGTGCCTCGATGGCGTTATCCCTCGTTTTTCGATCTGGCGCCAATAGTCCATATCGCAAAACAACCTGCCCGTCGCCGTGTGCATCGGCAAGCCTGCTGTCCATAAACAGGCTCCAGCCACGCTGGCGGAGAAATTCAAGCTTTTGATCGTATTTCGGAGCGATAACGGGCCGTACTTTGGCTTCAAGAATACCGGCCTCCAGCAGCCCCGCCGGCAGCCGCATGCGATATAGACCGGCCAGGGGCTTGTACACCGTCGTCCCGAGCCCGAGGAACGGAATCCGTCGCAGCAGGCCGTAGCCGAAGCGCCCGAGCAGAAAATTGAAAAGGCGTCGTCTGGCTTTCCATTTCCAATCAACCTTCAACTGTTCTTCAGGCAGGTTACCGAGTAAATCCGCTGCGGCCGAATTATGGTCACCACGAACCAGCAACGTCCCACCCCCCATCAGGTTAATCGGTTTGCCACGACCAAAACTCAGCACTGCACAATCCGCGATTGGCTCGCGGGCGCAGTCCGGCGGGAAACACTGGGCGGAATCCTCAATAAGCCAGACATCGCGCTCGCGGCACAAATCCGCAAGCTTTGACAGTTGCTCAGGCACGCCCAGAAAGCCGGCACCGATGACGGCAACCGTCGCGCCAGAGAAAGCTTGGGAGAGTTTTTCAGTGTCCATGAATGGACCGTCTGGCAGTAAATCGACCAACACCGGCTTCGCACCCTGCGCCACCACTGCCGCCACAAGATCCGGGCATCCGTAGGCAGGCAGGATAACCTCCGGTTCAGAACCCTTCAGGTTGGATCGACCGATCGCCAGGCGAATCGCAGCAGACAAAGCCTGGGTGCCGGAGCCCATATACCAGGTGTGGTAATTTTCAGCCCACGGCAACCGCAGGTTGGTGCCGGGATGCGGAAGCGGCGCACGGCTCCCAACAGGCCTCAGCATGCCCATCATCGTTTGGAGGGCGTCCAGACTGTCATTCGCCGACCCTTGAGAAAATCGATGGTCGCTCGGGCGATAGCCAGGTTCACCTGAACGAAAAAATAGGGAATCTTGAAAACTGTACGCTCCCGCAGCCCCGGCTTCAGATGCCCGGCAATCACGACACCATAGAACAGGATCTGAACCAGTAAGGCTAGGGTGTAGATAACACCGTGGCCCGCTAACAGTATCGAGGTAACAAACAACAAAACCTGAAACCAGGGAACCGCCCAGCGCATCAGCTTGTGGCCAAACACCTGAAAGGAAAACCAGCCAAACCGCAACGGGTTGAGAACTTCCAGGTGGCGGCTGAGGGCTGTGAGGCCACGGATAATGGTCCGGATCTTCCGTTGATACTCTTTGGACGCATCTGCCACGTCGTGATAATAGCCAAGTACATCCCGCGCCGTAACGGCAACAAGGCCCTTTCGCGCGCTGTTAAGGGCTGTATTGAAATCACTCGGAGAACAGATATCCCAGTTACTGTCACACACTTCTCGCCTGGCCGCGAAAAAGGACCCGCTAAGCCCAACCAGCCCTGCACGTTGGCTCTCAAGACCGCGCAACCACATTTCATAGCTCACATAGGCGCCCTCTCCGACCACGGATCCGTCCCGACTGACAAAGCGATCTTCGCTGGAAACAGCGCCAACCGACGGATCGTCAAAATAACGAACCATCTTCTCAATGGCATCTTCCGGAATGGAGGTCGCCACATCGGAAAAAACCAGAATTTCCCCAGACGACTTTCGGATGGCTTGTAGCTGGGCAAATTCCTTTCCCTTGCGTTCGTCTGCCCGAGCCAGCAAAACACCCTGAGCCTTGTACCCCTCAACAATCTCATCGGTGCCATCAGTAGAGGCGTCCGAGGCGATAATCAGTTCAAGATCGGGAAAAGTCAGCTTGAGGCAGTTCTCGATCTTTTCGCGAATACGGGACTCTTCATTGTGGGCAGTAACAATCAGGGAAACACGCGGTCGGGCTGCAGGTAGTGAATGCTTATCCGAAGCTCCAACCCGTCGCGGGGAAAGAAGGAGTAAAAGAGGATAAAGAAAATAACTAAATAAAACGCCGAAAACAGAAATCCAGAACAAGCCTTTCAGCATTAGAATCCGTCCTTGTGAACCTGATGATGACTTTCAGACCAGTGACTGGCAAAATCTCAGTGCCGTCAAAACTATACATGGACGAATACGCCAAAACCACTGGCTTGGCCAACGGAGGCAACGGGCGTGGCAACCATACGCTCCTTTATTAAATTCTGGGCTCTCAGCGCTTTCGCTGTCTACGGGTGGCTACGCCTTAAGCTTAATCGCACCCCTACTCTGATCATCCTTACCTATCATCGGGTGCTCCCGGAAAATGCCAGCGAACGTGAGCGGGAGCAGCCGGGCATGATCGTTTCACCCGGGAACCTGCAAAGGCACATAAAGCTCATTCGGTCACTGGGCGCGGCTCCTGTCCATTTAGACGAATGGCTCCGGAAAAAAGACGCAAACGAGGCCCTGCCACCGCTTTCTGTCGCCTTCACCTTCGATGACGGCTGGAGAGACAACTACGTGCATGGATATCCGGTACTTAATCGGGAAAAGGTACCAGCTACTATCTTCCTGGTAACCAACATGATCGATACCACTAGCACCTTCTGGCCCGAACAGGTTATTGAACTGCTCCGCACTCCCGGTATCGATTTGAAAGATCCGACGCTCGCATGGCTTCAGCCTTATCTGGGCGATTACAGCGACAAGCCCACGCCATTCTCACTGCTGGAAGCCGATGAAATCATCAACCGGCTCAAGGATCTGGATGATGCCACGATTATCCAGCACCTGAACGAAGCCGCTTCGTCGCTCAAAGGAACAACGGCCTCGACCGAGCACGCCCCTGCGATACTTCAGGCAAGGGAGCTGAAGGAAATGGCCGAGCACAACCTGGTCAAATATGGTGCTCACACCAGAAACCACTTCCGCCTTAATCGTTTGAAAAGCAAACAGGCGCTGGAGGATCAGATCGTTGGGTGTCTGTCGGATCTTAAGGCAATGGAGATCAGTAGTGTGCCGATCTTTTGTTACCCCAACGGTGACATCACCGATGGAGGCGAACAGCTTGTTGCCGAGCACTATCGTGCGGCCTGCACCACGAAAACCGGCTGGAACAGAGCCAGCCGAAGCGATTTCGACTTACATCGATTCAACCTCCATGATGGGAACAGCTCAACACCGCGCACCTTACTGGCGACCATTGGGCGTAGCCTGGCATGAATAGAGAGTCCGTCAGGCCGCCCATCACTGTGACACATATTGTCTCCGGCGATCTCTGGGCGGGTGCCGAAGTTCAGGTTTACAACCTGTGCCATGCGCTCAATGCCAGCAGCGAAGTTGCCGTAACAGCGGTTATTTTTAATCCCGGAATTCTGCATGACAAACTGGTTGAACTTGGGCTACCGGTAACCCTGGTCGATGAGTCGAACACAGGCGCTTTGGCCATCGCCAAAGCCATTGCCTCCCACTGCAAGGCTCAGGGCACAGATATTGTCCACACCCATGGGTTCAAGGAAAACGTACTGGGAGTTCTGGGAAAAGAGCTTGCCCGGGTGCGCTATTCCGTAAGAACGGTTCACGGCAATCCAGAGCATGGGTTCACCTTCACGAAGCCGCATAAATGGCTGATAAGTCGGCTGGACATTTGGCTTGGCCGACTACGTCAGCAAGCTGTTATTGCCGTATCCAGCCAACTTGAACAAACCTTGGAGCCTACGTTTCCAGGTAAGGTTCGCAAGATCTTCAATTTCGTGAATGTTGAGAAGATTCAGCGTACCTGGCCGCCTGAAATCAAAAACAGCCAGAAGCATGAGATTGTGCTGGGCATCGTCGGCCGGTTGGTTCCGGTCAAGCGTGTGGATCTTTTTATCAAAGCGATTGCGTTGCTGAAGGAACAGGGTTACGAGTGCCGTGGCGCTATAATCGGGAATGGCCCCCTGGAGGAACAACTCAAGAATCTCGCATTTGAGCTGGGTATCAGTGACCGGATCAGCTTCAAAGGCTTTGTGAACCCGGCGTTGAAAGAAATCAGAAACCTGGACGCTCTGGTTATGCCATCGGATCATGAGGGACTGCCGATGACATTACTTGAGGCTGCGGCACTGGGCATTCCCGTAGTTGCCCACAATGTGGGTGGAATCCCAGAGGTAGTTAAAGATTGGAAACTGGCGGCACTTGTTGACCAACAAACCCCGTCAGCCTATGCAGAGAAAATTCTTACGGTTCTGCCGTACCTGGCTCGACCTGACGAGACTCAAGCAACGTCCTTGAACGTTACTCATCCCCCCAGTTTCCTGACTGACTTCAGTAGTACCGAGAACGCAGGAAAATATACTGATTTATACACTCAGATCCTGTCGTTGCCCCGGAGAGCTAACCTACCGACAGCATCTTCTTGAATTTTCTTAGCACTCTTCGCTTCAATCCAATCTCCGAAGATGGCCGCGGTTTCAGAAGAGCGAAAGCACATAAACGTCGTCATTACACTAAAAAATCAACTCTTAAAGATTGCTTCTCGAAAAGAGCTTAACGCTTTCACTCGAAATACCAACGATAATATTAGATACACAATCGCTCCGGTTAAAATCTGAACAAGAAGAGTTACGATAAATCCATAAGAGGACGCAAAGTTACCGGCAAGATAGACTACGAAACTCATAACAAATGTAAGACCGATTATTGGGAGCAAAACTCTAACTACAACACTCCATGAAAGCTTTATTAACGCCCACGCTTTCATCATTGTATAAATACCTGAGATCCATGCCGCAACAACTATTCCCCATACCACCCCAGTAATACCCCACGTAAAACCGACGATCACGCAGGCAATAACTAGTGGGCGTGTAATTAGATTCACCCGGAATTGCAACTTCGATGCGCCCTGCGATAGATACACCGCACCTGTTATCGTAGCGACTGAGTTAATTAGACCCGCAAAGCAAAAAATCTGAAATATGGGAACCAGGTCTGACCAATGCTCTCCCAGAACCCCCAAGATAAATGCTTCAGATACTACAAACATTCCGGCCATCATCGGAAATGTCAGAAAAGCGACGGCTTCAATACACTTCAGATAAACCTTTCTAACCCGAGGAAGATCACCGTTCAATGAGCTCAGGGCAGGAAACATCACACCGCCAATGGTATGAGAAATATTCTGTAGCGGAAAAAGCATCATTGACTGCGCCTTATCAATCAAGCCAACCGAACCAGCCCCCAAGTACTTACCAGTGATAAGTTTATCTACTCTCATCGCTGCATATTGCAATAGTCGGGTCAGAAAAACATAAACACTAAAGCTTAATAATTCGTGCAGTGCCGTCTTGCTAAATTCAAACCGCGGCTTCCATCCACTTGACCACGACACTGTAAGGAAAACGATAACCTTATTGGTGATTTGCTGAAATACCAGTGACCAGAAGCCAAATCCATTCATGGCTAAAATTATTGCTAAAACTCCACTACCTGCCATTCCAAAAAAATCAGCGAGCGCGAGATATTTGAACCTCATTGATTTAACAAGAACTTGCCGGTGAACAAGGCTCGCAGCACCTATTACAAACCCTAGAGATAGAATTTGCACAATCGGCTTAATCTCAGTTTGATTATAAAAATTAGAAATATCGGCTGAGAAAGAGAAAAGTGTTACAGCTAACGTTACACCTAGACCAAGGTTACACCAAAACACAGAATTGAAATGGACTGAGAGTAGTTCTTGCTTCTGCACCAAGGCCGACCCCAACCCGACATCGGCCAAAAGCGCAGCCAACCCCGTGAAAACAAGAACCATAGCCACCAAACCATAAGCCTCAGGTGTCAGAAGCCTTGCCAGAACTATACCAATAATAATCGAAAAGGCTTGGGAAACGACCTTCCCTCCCGCGTTCCAGGCGAGAGCATTGACGAAACGAGACTTGAAGGAGTTCATTACAGATCGTAACCGAACATTCGTGCTCTATCTCGACAAATGTCTTCTATTCGTGAATAGTTATCCCTTCCAAAAAACTCAATTAAATCGACCCCGTGATTGCCCTTTTTCTGATATTGTCTATCAAGGAATTCAGAGATATCATTTTTTGGTTCTAGGTTTAAATATCGGCAGGCATTATCGATTACCTCAGCCTTATCAGAAAGAAACTCCTCGTATTTAATCAAATGCATCTCTGATCTATGGCCAAGGTATACATCAGCCGCCTCACACCATCGATACGCCAAAGCTTCAATGTAATTCCCTTTTGGCCAGCCAAGCCATGTACTATCAATCGCCAGCTTCCAAGTTGGCATATAATAAAATTCTGGCCAGTCCTCGACCTCTATATCCTCGATATTCCCCGGAACTTTTAGCCGATTTAGAATACTTCTGATATTTTCGAACGGATCTCTTATAATGTAAGCAAACTTTGCGTTTGGCATATTTTTTATTAGATCGTGATAAAAGAAAGTAAGGGAAGGTTCTTTTATAATATCTTTTTCGAAATCAGAGGCATATTCAAATAGAAAATCTGGGAATTCTGCCAACCCATAGCGTTGCTCTAATTGCCAGGTCGGCTTAGGAATTGCCTCCTGGATGTCCAATGCTACAGTTTTACCAGATCTCTTAGCAATAAGATCAGCTATTGCTGTTGATCCGGTTTTCTGGTTACCTAGAACAACTACTCTATTTGCGTTTATTAGCTTATCGAGAAAGTCTTTTTTTCGACTTTCATACCTACTGGATTTTATAGATTTATATTTTCTACGCACACGCTGCAGTATTGTAAGGCGTTCCATACTAAAAGCTCGGTTTAGTTATAAAAAAATTATCTCAGATGGTTTTTAAAAATATTTAAGGTTATTGTAACGTTGTCATTCCAGGTTCGCCCGTTATTTATCGTTTTCCAGCCATTATAGGCGATATATTCACGAAGATTCGAGTCAACCTTTAACTTGATCAGTTGATCAAGTATATTCTCCGGAATATCGGAGGCTAACAAGCCATTTTCACCATCTGATATGACTTCTGCCATCTGTCCTCTGTTCGAAGTCACCACCGGTGCCATACAAGCCATATATTCGAACAACTTCATTGGTGAATTGTGAAATCCGTAAGGCGACCAGGGATAATCTGGGTGTAAAGCAACGCAAGCATCGGAGCTGCAAATAGCATCCAGGATTTGCTGGCGATTCAGCCCCTGACGTATCTCTACATTATTTCCTTCAGGAAGGAACTCTGTATTCTGGTTAACCGCAAGAAGAAATCTCATGTCCGGAGCACGATCACGGGCCAGCTCAATTACCTGAGCCATATAGTCAAGACCCTGCCAAGGATAAATCGCACTACCACTATAAAAGACTGTAAAGTCTTTGGATAATCGCTTTCTACGGCGCTGTTTGATCTCCTCCTCTGGGATCGCAGGTCCACCATTTGGCAGCACCACAGCATCCGAAACTCCCAGCAGCTCCCGGGCGTAGCCCTGAAGAGCCGATGAAACGCATATGGCACAATTGACCCTTTGTGCCAGTTCTCGGCGTAGTGCCTCTTCCCTTTTTATGCTTGGTAGCTTTTTTGAGGCGTGGAACCATCGCTTTAACCGTTTAAGTGGGGACTCCTTACCTCCAAGTGTACGCCCACCAAGCCACGAAAACGCCAAAGTTTCGTTCGCAGGCGCATTGATCTCCCAGACTACAGGCCGACTACCGGCCATTTCCATGCAGGCACCAACCTCTGGCCATTCTCCAAGATAACGGGCATCGATTCTCACATAGAGAACGTCGATGTTATCGATAAACGCTTGAAGATCTTCGGCGGAGCTGCTGGAAAAGTTACTCACACCAGGCATGGCAGGATCATCGAGGACACAAACCTGGTGACCTTCTTTCAGAAATCCCTGCACCAACTCCAGCGCATGAACATGGTTGCCACCTTTAGGAGGGTAGGCGTGCATTTTATACATATAACCAATCTTCACCCGGCAATCTCCTTATCACTGGTAGAGGCGCAACGGCTGGTCCGGTACTGCGCTTTCTGGCATGATTACAGCGCCAATTAACGTACGGATGCTATCATCGAAACCGACTATTGTCTGCAACCCAGGATGCACGAAAACTGAATGGAATCCTCAATGAAGCAGCAACACCACGGAAACATACTGCTGGTCTCCAACTATCCATCAGACGTCGGCTATGCATGGTGGTTAATGGAACATTTCTGGGTTCTTTTGGCTGACCATTTCAAGGCGCGAGGAGGAAAAACATTCCTTGCCTACCCCAGCATTACAGCCTTACCGAACAGCATTAAAGGCAGCGGTATCACAACGGTTGAGCTTGAAATACCCGGTGCCGGGCCCTTACCAGAAGCTGTCAAAGAATTTATCGAATCTAACAATATCCGTCACATCTATCTGACAGATCGCCCCTGGTTTAACCCCCGATATTTGGCCTTACGTCAGGCTGGCGTGAAAAACATCGTCGTACATGACCACACGCCAGGTGACCGCCCCCCAATTAAAGGGATAAAAGGTCTGATCAAAGCCGTACGCCACAGGCTTCCGCTTGTATGCGCGGATAACCAACTCTGCGTCTCGCCACTGATGCGGCAGCGGAGTATTTCAAATGGCCGGATACCCGGAAAACGCTGTCAGGTGGTACAGAATGGTATACCGCCGGTTCAGCCCGCTACAACTTCACGTGAGTCGCTGTTGGAGAGTCTGGACATTCCCAGCAACCGACGAATTTGCATAACCACTGGTCGGGCCCATCCCTACAAACGCTTTGACTTCATAATCAACACCGCCGCGGAGCTTCAAAAGACCGCTCCCGATAACAACCTGGTTTTCGTGCTCATTGGCGATGGCCCGGACTTGGAGCGACTAAAGCAACAGGTTGAGGAGCTGAATCTCGGGGACTGCGTGCGCCTTACCGGATTCCGGATCGATGCCAAGGATTTTCTCAGCGCCGCTGATATGGCAATGCACGCCGCTTTAGGTGAAGGATTCTCACTGTCTATTGTGGAGTATATGAGCGCGGGGCTCCCCGTACTCGTGCCAAATATCCCTTCCGTAAAGCAAGCGATAGACCATGGAGAGAATGGCTTTATCTATGAACACAATAACGTTGCAAACGCCGCTTCATACATCGCTGCTCTGCTCAACGACAAGAATCGCAGGGAAACGATGGGCCAATCTGCCAGGCACAAAGCCAATTCACGTTATAGCCTGGATAACTGCACGCGAGAGTTTCGCAAAGTCTGTCAGACACTGTTCTGAATTATGTCCCAGAGTCGCTCAACACTCTTCCCGGAGGTCCAGTTTTGCAACACTCTAGCGCGTGCCTTCTCTCCCATCTGCTGGGCGAAATCGGGCCTTGTTGCCACTTGAACCAGAGCAGCCGCCATTGCGTCTGCATCATATTCATTAACAAGCAACCCGGTCTCACCCTCATCGATAATATCGCGAATGCCCCCATGGCGAGTCGCCACCACCGGCAGCCCCATACCCATGGCCTCCAGCACACCCACGGGAGTCCCTTCCATATCGCCATCCGGCGCACGCACTGAATGCTGAACAAACCCACTGACTCGTGTCATGGCTTTGAGTACGTAGTGGTGGGCCTGGGCACCGGAAAACGTGATGCGGTCATCAACGGACAACGCCTTCGCCAGCTGAACGCAAGGTGATTTCAAAGGTCCATCACCTATCACCTCAAGCCGAGCATCGGGAACGGTTTTAACCAGCTCCGCAAACGCCAGAATTGACACAAAGGGCGCCTTTTTCTCAACCAGACGCCCCACCATCAGGAAGGTCGGTACTTGCTCCTTCGCTGATGTTTCGGGTGCTTCTGAAGGCACCTCCGCCCCACAGGCGTTATGGAACAGTTTGTCCGCGGGGGCACCGAGTTCTGCCAACTGCTCACACATGTGGGTGGATACGCCTACAACGGCAGCGGCACTCTTGAAAAGCTGTCGATATCCCTTTTCAAACTCCGCCAGGAGCGATTCACGATAGGCGTCATAGCCATGGAACTGGGCAATGAGAGGTACTCCTGCCTGTTCGCAGGCTTCCATTACCGATACAGCTGTCGGCCCGTACTCCGCCAGAACAGCGTCTATTTCATTGCTCAGCAGGAAGCGTTTCTGTGCGTGGGTATCCTGGGCGGCTACCGTGCGCCCCGTGACTTTGCGTTGCAACCATCTCAAACCGAGGGGAACGAGCGAACGGGAAGCCAGGTAGGATCCGGGGCCAGAACTCGCGGAGCGAAGCATCCGGTATCCAGGGTTGCCGACCAGAGACATAACTGAACAGGGCATGCCATTAATGTGAGCATGAAGAAACGTTTCTGACGGCCCTAACTCGCTTCCATCCTTATTGACTACAACAGCCAGTTTAAACGACATAGTGCACTTCCAATGGCACGGAATTCATGTGAAAGACTCAAACCCTACAATACAAAGCCTCTAGTGACTGACCAAACCGCTCGGGGCTATGGTCTGACAAGATGTGATCCAGGGCACGCGCGCCTTTTCTCCGGATCTGGTCCGGGTTTGCCAGAATGTCCTCAAAGGCATTGAGTAACCCCTTCTTGATGGCGGCGGAAAGCGCTTCCCTATCCCGGTCGCTCCGGAAGTAGGCTTCCCCACCTATTTCCCGTTTATTCACGGGAATGAGCCAGCCCCGTTCATTGCTGTTTATTTCAGGAAAGGCCCGGATATCCGTGGTAATCACCGGTCTGCCACACGCCTGGAACTCCAGCACCGAGTAACCATAGGTTTCAGCGTACGACGGTAGCAGGCCAACGTCACAGTTGCGCATTTTTTCCAGGACATCGGCATGGGGAAGAACCTCGTGGTACTCGATCCAGCCCTTGTTTTCCTCTATCAGAGCTTTCCATCGCACCACATCTTCATCATCTGTTGCGGATGCATAGGAGTCCGGCCTGAGCCGGCTGACGATGACCAGACGAACCTGAACATCGCTCTTCCGCCGGGCTTCGGAAAGCGCATCAAAAACCTCTCTACCGCCTTTGCTGAAGAACTGGTGCCCCACCAACATGAAGGTCACTTCCCCATTGTTCTCATGAGGAAAGACCAACTCTACCGAGGTATTCACCAATGGCTTCTGGGGAGGATGCAGCACTACCGTCTTGGCTTCAATTGCCTCCCTGAACTCCGGAAAATGCTCCAGAAACCGGCCCTGGATCTGCCTTGCACTATCCGAAAGCGCTATTAGTGCTTTGCACGGCTCTGAGGCAAGCAAGGACACTGCCTTCAGAGTTTTGCGGCAGGAACGCACCTGCTCCGTATCAGAACCGTGATTCTTCAGCACATGCCGGAACCGCGGTATTAAAGTCTCATACGTTGTCACCCAGGGGGTGTTTGAATAATTGATTCCATTGAACAAATGCAGGCAATCCACCTGATTGAGGCCAAAATCCCGGAACTGGAACTGCTGGTCAAAAAAGCGATCCGAAGATGGACTGCCGCCAAGCGCCGGCCCAAACCTTCTTAACAGCGAAAAGTAATCACGGCAGAGGTGATAACTGGCACCCTCCACGCAGCCAATGATATTACGCACTTCCGGATATTGCCTGGCAGCGTGCCCGATCTTTAGCGGAGACATGATTCGACCTTAAATGCGCTTAAGAGGTTGTGCTGGGCCTGGGGCTTTCGAGCGTTTCGCCGGTTAACCGGTGCCAGACATCAAGACATTGTTTCTCGATCTCTGGAGACAGGTCCGGCTTACGGTTTTTACCAACAGATCCCGCATAAACTTCCTTGGTCATGGAGGTAGACCACTTCATACCGAGAAATTCGCACACCTCTTGCATTGCATGCTCCGGCTCCTGAACCAGATGTTCGTACCGCACGAGGGTGACGCGGGAATTGGCTTTCAGATCAAGAAAGAAGTAAGCACTGTTGTAGAGCAGCCAGTAAAGGCCAGAGGCATCTTCGACGGATAAATTGGCATGGCAGTACTCTGCGATAAACTCCCTGAGTTCGGTGGGCGCCTGAGGCTGTCGCTCAAAGTCCGTTTCTACCCAATTCTTTATCGCCCGAACATGGGATTCACCAAAGAAACGCGCCATTGAGTTAATCGCATCGAAGGGATTGCGCACAACAAAGACGACAAAGCCAGACGGAAACCTGGCCAGAAACTCATTCGCGCGGAGCGTTTCGACAATGGGCTTGAACATCACCAGCCGCGCCCTGCTCAACTCGACGGCGCGCGCCACAACATCAAGCCCTCTCAACCGCCAGTTATCAAACGCCTTTGGATTGTCTTCGTTAATCAGCTCAACGTCCCAGGCCCGGCTCAGGCAATGAGACACAATATCGGTTCCAGACCGACCACTGCCCAGAATGAAAACTGGCTGCGCTTCACCGGAAGGAGTGAGGAGCTGGTACGCGAGCTTTACGTAATGCCGACCTCGCCGCATTGCTCTGTAAAGCTGGGCACTCTTCCTGTTCGCGATATTCAGAGTCATCAGAAATCCTTTTCATTGAATCGCCTGAAGAATAGTAACGCAAAAGCCGTATCATTCAACCAAATCCCGACTTTCAAACATCATCAGCGAGCCTTTGCGCTCCGGTAAGCTCTGGCGTGAACCGCGTCTCGGGCGCTCACAAGCGGTAACCAAATCGCAACCTTACAAAACGCAAAATTGTGTCAAATCCGTTATACTCAACCACTGATATAGCTCGGGAGCATGACCCAAATGGTAAAACTCAAACACTTCACCGCAATGGCCCTGGCCTCCCTGTTGGCAGGCACAGCCTATGGTGAACCGTTGCTAGTAGACTCCTTTGAATCTGGAGACATGTCAGCTACTAACGAAGCCGGCTTCGACTGGAGCCGGAACAATAGGACATCTGTTGTCACATCTGAAGCTGCTGTTTATAACAACGGGACAATATACAATCCTATTGATCTTGCTAACAATTGGGAACCTAAGCATGGCAAGCATAGCTTAAGATTTAGATACCCTGCAGGAGAATTTTTAGCGGAACAAAGATTCAACCTCGGCAAAGCGTATAAGGATATCTGGTTTCAATACTGGGTGAGAGTACCTGTAAATTACTTTCACGGACAAAGCTCACCAAGCAACCACAAATTTTTTGCCTTGTGGATGGACGGATACTCTTATCACGGAAACGGCCCTACGGTAATTTGGGAATTCTGGGGAGATGATACGGGATCCAGCCGACTCGCTTATCATTACAGTGAAGGCGGATATAATATTCTTGGCGGACACATTGATCGACAACCTTTCATATCAGTTCCTGACGACAGAGGCAGATGGATGGAAATTACTATCCATGTCAAAGCCTCCTCACAAGGCCAGTCAAACGACGGCGTCATCGAGTTATGGAGGCGGTGGGAAAGCGAATCCCCTGACAAAAGAACTCTTTTACATCGTAAAACAGACGCTGTCCTCCCGATTCCACCAGAAGGGCCTCAAGGCTGGAAAAACGGTTATTTCATGGGTTGGGCTAACGCTGCTTACTCATCCGACACAGAATGGCTGATTGATCACGTAACGATCTCGGAGAGCCCCTTATTAAGTACAGACGGACTTCAATCCGTATCTGGAAATGCGCCCACCCCCCCAGTCTTAAGCGTTAAAAATTAACTACATCTACGAAGGCTCTAAATAAACGGAGCCTTCTATTTCTTGAAGTTCCGAAAAATTGTAGTTTTAATACCCTTTAAAATTCCCAATGTCCGTCCAAATAAATAAAAAAAATCCAAAATATAGATCCCTAAAATATCGAAAAAAGCGATTCGCCTTAAATCTGACCTAGCCAATCTTTTAACACTAAAAACCATCGGCACCATCAACAACGGAAAAACAAACAGAATAACAACCTCAACGCTTGCAAAGGCAATTGAAAATATAAAAAATATCAGGCAAATTCCAAAAAAAGATGACAAATGAAACGTAGGATCAAAAATAAAATCTCTAAATTTTTCTATATAATTTTCCGAATGCCATATTTGTCTTTTAATAAAGGATCCCACGGTTTTTGGATTACCCAGGTGAATAACATTTATGGCTTCCATGATGACTACCACACAACCTCTAGCCTTCAAATCGACAGAAAGCTTCGAGTCCTCTCCCGAAGTTATACCCTCGCTAAACCCGCCGACACTTAAGAAATCCGACCTATAAATAAAAATACATCCACCCAAAAGGTCTTTCTCTGCCTGAAGCTTCATCTTACTGGGGAGCAGCCAACACCTCTCAACCCAAGTACCGCGACCATCTATAAGATATTTACCACCAAAAATCCTACCAGGACCATCGCCCAACAACTCGACACCTGCACTTATCCAGTTACTTGGCGCTATACAATCACTATCCAGGAATGCAATTATTTCTCCACGTGATTTCTCAACACCAAAATTCCTGACCGCTCCTACAGGTCCCTTTTCCTTAAATAAATACTTAACCCCGGGAAACTCACGAATAACCATTGACGTCTTATCGGCCGAGTTATTGTCAACAACCAAAACCTCGTAGTTGTCAGAACCATAGTCTTGTTTGAGAACTGAATCCAGACACCTTTTAATGTACACCTCTTCATTGTAGGCCGGAATTACAACAGAAACGAACGGTTTTCGCATAAATTAACTTCCAAAATCGACTTATTTAATTTTTGATATAACGGATCGAAACTTGCCAGCATTGTTTCTTGGTATTCTATCGCAATAGGTTATATCAATAACCATGGAGCTACCGACACGTGCCTTCAGAGCTTCAGTTAAATCATTTTCATTTATTACCGAGCTTTTATTTTTAACAATTTTTAGTTCAATATAATCTAACTTGTGCTGAATAATTTGAGCTTCCTTAATCCCACTAATGCCCTTAAAAACAGGATCTAATCGACCTACACGAAACCCCTTATCGTTAAGAATCACATCGTCAACTCTCCCATTCACTGCAACCAGATATTTTGCAAAATTACTATCCGGATAGTTCTCTGAAAGGATAGCTTCATCTCCTATCTCATATCTAATCAATGGCATGACTTTATTAAAAACATTTGTACATACCATTTTTCCAACCTTTCCAGCTCTAACCGGACTATCATCCTCATCCATTAGTTCCACTAAACTGTATTGTGAAGGGATGAGATACCTATCCCGTAATCTGTTAGATTGAATAGCTAAAGCGACTTGTTCTGCACATCCGTAATAGTCAAAAACTGGACATGAAAATACCTCTTCCAGAATTTCTCTCTGATAGCTTTTCAGAGTTTCTGATGATGTAACTATACCCTTCAAATTTAGACCCGGATCAACATTTTTATCCTTAAAAATACGAGCAAGCTCATAAATTGCTGAAGGATATGCATCGATAAATGTAGGATTCCACTTTTTTAGTGCATTTAAATAGGCTCTATAGCTCGTGGGACTAATATGGTAAGAAGACATAAGCATGGTCCGCATTGGCCAGTTAATTCTGTGGAATGGACCACTTGATTTGTCAACCGGAACTATCAATCTCCCAGCAAATGTTGCGGAACGCTCAAACTCGTCGAGCCCATTACTATTCAAAAAGGCATGAAAAAAAGCATAGTTATATCCCAAACTATAACGATTAACATAAATATTTAAAGGTGTGCCAGTTGATCCACTAGTGCTTATCTTTATCTTTTTGCCGTGGTACAACATTGAGATAAATTCCGATTCGTTTTCCAGAAGATCTTTCTTTGTAATTATTGGAAATTCAGATATCGCTTGATCTAAGCTGTTAGATTGACGAAGACGAGGAATCGACACAGCCTTGTTATAAAACGGAACGTTATAAGCAGAATATAAGAGATGTCCTTTTATAATTTCTTGCATTTCGCATAACGATGCCGATAGATTCAAACTGTTTAGAGTGGATGTATAAGAAGAACCAAACCTCTGACTTCTTATTCTTAAGCCATAAATTGAGATCGCTAAATCCTGAAGACTCTTTGGAAGAAGATTATATAGCTTATTCACGAAATAATACCTCAGTGCGCCTCAATCTAAATTTATTAATTCCATGAGAGTTAACAAACGAAACTAAAAGCGCGGAATGTATCCATAGAAAAGGATAATACGTAACAGTCACAAACTGACCCGCCAAAACAAATCCTATTAAAGACAGGTTAATACATCTTCCGATCAGCGAGCCTTCAATCTTACACTCCGAATTTTTTATATTATTTGAGACAAAATATAATCTAATCAGTATTGAATAAAATATTAAAAGACCTATTACTCCGGTATCAGTGCCTACTTGTATGAATATATTATGAGGCAACTCCGCCCGATGGAAAAGCACGTCCTCTGTATAATACCGCTCGAAATAAGGAACGAAGTTAAAGTAGCCGACCCCGAGTACCGGATGTTCCTGAATCATTTCGAGGCCGTTTTCCCAATACAATATACGCTGACGGGATGTTTTATCTTCCCCGATGCTCTGGAAGCGCTCCTTCTGCTGTTCCGGCAAAAATGTCCATATCAGGAAAAATGCGACACAACATGAGATGAGAATTTTCGGGTTAAAAACGGTTCGGTAATTCATGACCACGAGTTGCACCACCAGAGCGAGCTGGCCTCCTCTGGAACTGGAACCAAGAATCACCATGATTGCGGTAATCGGCATCAGCATAAGTAAGTGATACCAACGCTTGCTTACGTATGGCTTTAGGGCATGTGCAAAAGCCCATGCTATGGGCCAGAACACCAGCATCTGGATCGCCAGTTCACCCGAGTTCTGGAAGAATCCGGGGGGGCCGGAAAGGCCCCAACCAGTGAATGAAAATCCGCGCTGTGCCCAGGTTAGGGCAAGTGAGAGCGAAAGCTTAAAAGAAGCGATCAAAAACACACACAGGAAGATAAAAAACCGCTTCCTAGTATTTACGATGTTGATGATCAGAAAATAAATGATGACCCAGAGATAGTAATTATCCAGCTTCGCAAAAGATACCGATGGAAAATAAGCAAATACGCTGGATAACAGAATTACGAAAAGAAACAGGATCAGTAAGACATTTATGGATGAGGACACCCAGCGTACGGTTCTGTCGGCAAAGCAGCCCAGAAAGGCGCCAATGATCGTCAACTGGGTCCACGGAAGAAAATCGATGGCCGGGATGATCGATTGAGGGCGCACATACTCGAAGAACAGGTAGGCGCAGATCATCCAGAAAGCAAAGCTTTCACCTTTGAAATATCGCCACATCATGCCGATCTTGAGGGAATAAAAATCCTCGTCGGCGATTTCTCTGACCTTTTTACGCATAGAGTCCCCGCACACACTCCATTACTTTGGACTCGCACCTTGTGAAGAACGCCGGGCAGCAATTGAAGGGATCGTGGATGTACGGTATCGGGTTTCGGCAGTAGCTGCCAGCCAGAACCAGGGAGTAGCCCTTCCCTACCTTCTTCTCGAACTGGTACAGGTGGGAGGGTTCCATAACAACAATAAGGTCCGAATCCCTGAACTCAAAATCACGGACGTTCACTGTTTTGTGCTGATCGAGACTTAACCCCTGCTCCCTGGCAAACTGCCGCGCCCGGGGATCTGCAGGATAGGCATCACCACAATTCAGGCCACAGGAGGCGGCCTCCATGCCGAGGCTGCGGGCATACACTTCTGCCAGAGGGCTGCGGCAGATGTTGCCACTGCAAATGAAAACGCTACGGCGGGAGGCAATGGAACCGGTATCGCAGGAATACTTACGGTAGGCGCCTGACAATGCCAGTGCCCGGTGGTAGAAAAAACGAACAAGTCCCTGTTTCGAGCCAAACCGCTCGTACACCCACTGGCCCAACGCACAATCTCCCTGTAGTTCGAACCGAACGCTAACCGACTTCCCTTTATACCTTCATCATGCCACAACTAGGGTTGTTACTGTGACCCCTTCGGGCTTTTCCTTTTCTTAACATGGCGGTGATAGAATTCAAGGCCATTATGCAGGATAATCGGCCAACAGTTGAACACTTGGTAAAAACACAGGACGTTGTTACCCATGGAACCCAGAGTTCTGGTGCTGGATGGAAATCAGAGAGCGGCACTCGCTGCGGTGCGTTCGCTGGGTGGAAAAGGTTTATGGGTGGCTGCTGGTGAATCCTGTTCACCCTCCATGGCGGGGCTGTCCCGCTTTTGTGACCAAACCATAACCTACACAGATCCGTTTACCTCGCCCCGGCAGTTTTTTGAAGACCTTCTGGCCCACATCCGTGAGCTGAGTATCACGTTTCTGCTACCCATCACGGAGGCGACCGCCTACGTGGTTCTTGCCTACCGTGACGAACTGCCTGAGCAGGTTACTCTGCCCTTTGCTGAAACCGAGTCGGTAGAACGGCTGGCCAACAAAAACCGTCTGTTTCAGCTGGCGCTTGACCAGAGCGTGCCGGTGCCGGAGACGATCTTCTGTGAACATGCAGAGGACGGCCTCAGGGCTCTCGAAGCGATCGACCGGTTTCCCGTGGTGTTGAAGCCTTTCAAATCCAAAATTCTGCAGCCGGATGCCATTCTTTCAACGCAGGTTGTCATCGCGAACTCCCGCCAGGAAGCCGTTGATGCCTTGAACGGTCACTTTTCCTTTCAGTTTCCGTTCACAATACAGTCGTTTGTTGAAGGCTCCGGCCAGGGCATTTTTGCGCTTTTCGACCATGGTGAACCGGTGTGCTTTTTCGCCCATCGCAGGCTTCGGGAGAAACCACCCGGCGGGGGTGTCAGCGTTCTTTGCGAATCCGCGCCCGTAGACGATCAGCTCCGAATCCACGCAGAAAAACTGCTTCGTTCGGTCGCCTGGCATGGTGTCGCGATGGTGGAATTTCGCGTCTCTGCAGATGGCACGGCTTATCTGATGGAAATAAACCCCCGGTTCTGGGGCTCATTGCAGTTAGCCATTGATTCCGGGGTCGACTTTCCCTGGTGGCTGTATCTGGCCAGCACCGGGCAGACTGTACCGCAGGTTTTGTGGCAACAGCGACGGGTACGATGGCTGCTTGGCGATCTGGACCGGCTTTACCTGGTGTTGAAATCGTCGTCGGACACTTACAGTATCGGCAGGAAGCTGGTTGAGATCTTGCGGTTTTTCAAACCGGGCTGGCGAACCCGTCACGAGGTTAACCGCTGGCAAGACCTCCGCCCTTTCTGGTTTGAGCTAAAACAGTACTTACGCGCACTCAAAAGCTGACGCATTCTATGAATCAACCGTATGTCATCATCCTTGCCAACGGCCTTAATGGGCTTGGTGCCGTTCGCTCCGCCGCCCATGCAGGCCTTCGAACCTACACACTTCTGACAAGCCAGACCGATCTAAGCGCCTACAGCAGATACAGCCAGTATCGATTTCTGTTACCGGCAACCCCGGGGGTGGAAGACCTTCGGCCCATCCTTGACCAGCTGTACCGTAATGAAGACGGGCCGGGGGTTCTGCTGGCCTGCTCAGACCTGGCGGCGGAACTGCTCGGCAAGCTCAAGACTGAGGGCTACTCCCACCACCATCTGATTGTGCCTTCATCGGAAACCACGGAGATCCTCAACGACAAGAAACTGGAATGCCAGTCCATGGAGGAAGGGGGGATTACCCTGCCCAAAACCTACTACCAGCTGGCCACCGATGTTCCGGAATCTTTTCCGATTATTATCAAAC
>Ga0247720_100187_pt1 | contig 28682 bp, 29 predicted proteins | sample MSEWel2015_12_15_FD_189078 | JGI IMG/M metagenome (GOLD analysis project Ga0247720, IMG submission 189078) | Subsurface sediment microbial communities from gas well in West Virginia, United States - MSEEL Well Study Marcellus 3H_2015_12_15 | ecosystem: Environmental > Terrestrial > Deep...
CCTGACTTTATCAGTTTCAACTCATTTTCAAAACACGACCCCGCATAAAATCTAGGTTAGCGGGCTTAAAATTATACAAAAAGCAAAAAGTGTAGTGGCAACATTAAGCTATGATAATGTTAATATAGCTGGACAATAGGCATGATAAGTGGTATCATATAAGCATGTTTATCAAAATAACCAAATCAAGAGAGCACCAGTACGTTCAATTGGTCCAGTCTTACCGGGAAAACGGTGTTGTCAAACACAAGGTCCTCCTCAATCTCGGGCGCCTGGACGAGATTGAAAACAATCCCAGCTTTCAAAGGCTTGGTAAGCGTCTCCTAGAATTGTCCAAGGCCAGGGAGGTGACCAGTTTAGCCAATTTCTCCGAGGCGCAGATCAAAAACTGGGGTTATGTGGTCTACCGGAAAATCTGGAACCAATTTGAACTGCCAACCCTCTTAAAGAAAATTAGCGCCAAACACAGGGTGCAATTCAGTTTAAACGACGCCAGTTTTCTAATGGCCGTGCAACACCTCCTTGAACCCAAAAGCAAACTTGGCACCTACAACCACCAGCATCGATATGCCAGTTTGCCTGAGGTAGATTTAAACCACCTTTACCGTTCCCTGGACTTGCTCTGCGAGCATAAAGAACTGCTGGAAGAAGAGATGTTCCAAAAGAACCGCCACCTTTTCAACATGCAGGTAGACGTGGTGTTTTACGACGTAACGACCTTTTCCTTTGCCAGCGTTGAAGCTGATACTTTAAGGGATTTTGGCTTCAGTAAAGACGGCAAGTTCAACGAAGTCCAGGTAGTATTGGGCCTGCTTATTGATTGCGAAGGGCGGCCCATAGGTTACGAGCTTTTCCCCGGCAATACCTTTGACGGCAAGACCCTGGAGACGGCTTTAGAAAAGCTGGAAAAACGATTTGGCCTACGCCGGGTGATCATCGTTGCTGACCGGGGTATTAACAGCAAGCTCAACTTAAAGCGCATAGTAGAACGGGGCTACAGCTACATCTTTGCCGCCCGCATCAAGAGCATGAAAAAAGAGATTATCGATATGATATTGGACGAAAATGGCTACCAGGAAATAACTGACGGTGAAGAAGTTATCCGCTACAAAGTTATCGAGTACATAAACGAATTCACCGCTGAAGGGAAAAAATACAAGTTGCCCGAAAAACTGATCGTCACCTACTCCAGCCGGCGGGCGGAAAAAGACCGGGCCGACCGGGAAAGGTTAATCGAGAAAGCCCAAACCCTTTTAGAAAGCAAGGCCAAAATCCAGGCCAGCAACAAACGTGGCGGCAAGAAATACCTCAAAGAAATAGACTGTACCGGCACGTGGATACTGGACGAAGAAGCCATTGCCCGGGACAAACAATTTGACGGTTACTACGGCATCCAGACCAGCGAGAAAGATATGAGTGCCAAAGACATCCTGGATGCTTACCACAACCTGTGGCGGATTGAAGAATCTTTCCGCGTCATGAAAAGCACCCTGGAAGTCCGGCCGGTTTTCCACTGGACCGAAAGGCGGATTAAGGGGCACTTTGTAATCTGTTTTCTGGCCTTTCTCCTCGAACGCACCCTGGAATTCAAGCTCCGGCAGGCCGGGATAAACGCCTCACCATTAGAGATCCGGGAAGCATTAAACTCCCTCAACTTTGCTGAGGTAGAAATCGAAGGAAAATCCTTGTACATTAAGACCAGAAGTACAGAGTTGAGCAAAAAGATCCTTCGCCTGATGCGGATTGCACCGCCGGGAAACATAACTGCTGTAGATGAGTTTGCTTCTCGCTGGCAGAACTAGCAGTAGTGGCAAAATGCACGCCTGGTTTTCTATTTATCTAGGTTTTATGCGGGTTCCAGGGTTTCAACTGATAAAGTCAGGAGAAACAAAAAAGGAGGAGGTGGCCGTTGTGGCAGGAATTGCACCGGCTGGCTTACCGCTACCTGGTTAGCCTGGGCCTGGCCCGTGAAGACGCTGAAGACCTGCCCCCGGGAGACTTGTTGCCGGTTTTCAATGTTATCTAGACGCAATCTTGACATGCTGGTTGCCAGGATTTTATAATTTAAGCGGGGTGAATAATATGCGACAAAAAGTGGGTACGGCCATTAATCCCCGGCTTCTTCACAGGGCTAAACTGGTAGCAAAAAATGAAAGAAAACATCTCAATGATATAATTGAAGAGGCGCTGGAGCAATACCTTTACGGTAAAAAAGGAACAGGAGACGGAGAAACTTCTATCGTTAAGACGACGAGAGGCAGTATACCATCCCGGGTTGAAGTGGTAAAAAAGATCCTGGAGGAGGAAGACTTTTTTGAGGTTTGACGAGTTGCCCGCTGGCAGCCAGATTTTCGTTGATGCCAACATTTTTATTTATCACTTCAGCGGGGTATCAGAGGAATGCAGTTCTTTTCTGGAGCGCTGTGAAAGAGAAGAAATCGTGGGTTTTACGACAACGAATATCCTGCTGGAAACCATGCATCGTTTAATGATGCTGGAAGCGGTAACCAGAGGGTTGGTTACCCCGGGGAATATAGCCAAAAAGCTGAAGGGTAAACCGGAAATAATTACAAGCCTAGCGAATTACGCTGAGCAGGTAAAAAAAATTCCCGCCATGAATATCAACATTGTACCCCTTACCCAGGACTTATGCTACCAGGCGTTGACCTGGCAACAGCAATACGGCCTAATGACCAATGATTCTATCCTCCTGGCAGCCTGTCAGGAGTATAAGTGCTGGAATCTGGCCTCCAATGACCGGGCATTTGCCGGGGTAAGAGAAATAACCCTATGGCAACCTGCTGATGTGGAGTAGTGGAGGCGATGACTTTGCGTCTAGGCGTGGCCCAGATGTTTATCGCCGACAGCTTGGAAGTCAATGAAGCGGCAATTTTACGCCTGGCTGCGGAAGCGGCCGGGAGGGGTGTGGAACTGCTGGCTTTTCCAGAAATGAGCCTGACGGGATATAACCCGGCCGTCCTGGGTCGACCCGGTTTTAAAGAGGAACTGGAGGGTAGCCTGGACAGAATTGCACGGGCAGCAGGCGATCTGGGTGTGGGTTTGCTTGTCGGCCGGGCCGAGTTTGCCGGCGACCGGCTGTTTAACGCCGCCACGGTTTTCCTGCCCGACGGTCGCTTGCACACCTACCGCAAGATCTATTTGACGGAGGTCGAGGCCCGTTATTTTACCCCGGGTACCGGTCACCTGGTCTTTAGCTATAAAGGATACCGGTTCGGGGTCATCATCTGCCGCGACCAGAATTATCCCGAACTGGCCCGGCAGATCGCGGCGGAAGGGGCCCGGGCCCTGTTCATCCTTTCCGCCCACTACTACCAACCGGGTGAGGCCCGTTGGAAGCTGCCTAAAAACCGCGCCCTGCCCATAGCCAGGGCGGTGGAGAACCGCTGTTACGTTCTCCAGGCCAACGCCGTAGGCAGCCACATCGGCATGGTGAGCCTGGGTAACAGCCTCATCGCCGACCCGGAGGGAGGTCTGGTAGTTATGGCTGATGAAGCCTCGGAGACGCTTTTAACATGCGACCTGCCGGGGGATAACATACTTTAAGCCAGATGGAAGCAGGATAATCAGCTGTAATTATTGAATAATGAATTTTTAACTAAAGAACAAAGGAGTGTTGACTATGGACGCCCTGGAAGCTATTGCCAAAAGGAAAAGTGTACGGGACTACAAGAAAGACCAGATTTCTGATGAGGCTGTAGCGGCCATCATAGCTGCCGGTCAAAATGCTCCCAGCGCCGGTCCCTATCATATTACGGTGGTGCAAAACAAAGAACTGCTGCAGCACATTTCAAATCTTGCCCTGGAAGCCATGAAGAACTCGGGCAATGAATTTTTAATGAGCCGCGCCGCATTACCGGGATATGACCCTATCTACGGCGCCCCTACCCTGTTCCTTCTTTCTGCCCCGCAAGGGCCTTATAGTCTTGCCACCGCTTCTTGCGCTGCCACCTGCATGATCATCGCCGCAACAGCTCTGGGATTGGGTTCATGCTACCTGATTACCCCAATCCTTGCCTTCAAAGCCGATAAGGGACTTGCCGCCAGAGCAGGCATTCCTGAAGGTTACGAAATCATGTGCGCTGTAGTTGTAGGCTACAAAGCAGGAGAGAAATTTGCCGTGGAAAGGGTAAAAGAAAACACCGTTAATTATGTAAAATAATATAACGAGTTCCCGGATTTAATAAGCAGGCCCGGCATTTTTTTACCGGGCCTGCTGCCATGCATATCGAAGTTTTATATCCCACCTTTATTTAAAAACCGGAAAGTCTACCTTACCGCTAAATGTGTAATTGTATTACTGCGAAACCCTGCGGAAAGCTAGATAAGAATAAACTATGGTGCTACTGACGGCTATAAGGATGCAGGCCATGGCCAGTATAAAGTTGACCGGCGGCGGCAGGAAGGCTGCGATGATAAAGGCGATCCCCCCCAGGATAAAAGCATAACCGGAAAAGCGGTGGGTACGCCGCCAGACTTCCTCATTGGCCAGGGTCCAGGGGGTACGGACGCCAAAGAAGTAATTGTGACGTGCCTGGGGCAGATAGTTGCCGATCAGGATAAAGAGCAGCCCTACCGCCAGGGGTACGATCCGTGCCACCAGGTCGGCCGGGCCGCCCAGGGCCACCACCAGGGTGGAAGCATAAATTATTCCCATAAAGAGGACCATTCCCAGCCGTACCATCTGGTAGGCCTTGGCAAAACGAGGATAGTTTTCCCGCTTTGGATCCAGGTAGGGGACGAAAAGCAGGAGCAGGTAAATACCGCCGGTCATCAGGGGCAGGGCGAAGGCGCCCCAGAAGCGGTTGAAGTAATTATCGACCTCACCCCGGATGTTCCAGTGGGCCGGGACCAGGTCCGGCAGGCGGGGATAAAGCAGGAGGCCGGCAATGAACATTACCGCCAGAATTAGCAGGGCGGGCCAGTCGCGGGCCAACATTTTTTTGGTAACGCGATACCTATTTTCCATTTTTTTCTGTCTCCCCTTTTTCAACAGGTTGCCGCTCCCTTATTGTCTCCAACAGGTCTAACAGCCATCCCGCAATATCCTGAAAAACGGTGGTGTTCAGGGAATAGATGACGTACTGGCCCTTTTTCTCATCCTGCACTAGACCCGCATCCTTAAGGACATTGAGGTGGTGGGAGATGGTTGGCCAAGATAGATTGAAGGCCGCGGCGATCTCCCCGGCGGCCATATCCCCCCTGGCCAGCCGGCGCAGGATTTCCCGGCGTGTCCCGTCACCTAGGGCTTTAAAGAGGGTATTTAACCCCATCGCCTTTCACCTTTACCCTTCTAGTTATTTAGAAGAATATCTAATTAACTATAATATACCCTTATGCACTTCACCTGTCAAGCGGCGGAAAATATTACCTGCGGCCGGCTCTGCCGTCTTACAAGACCCCAGGAGAAAACACCGGTATTAATTTAGTTGAACAAACCACCAATAGAAAACTCCCTGGCCTCAAAGACTGGTGTAATTTAAACAATCCGGTCTTTAAGCTAAAAAGCTATAGCTCCGGTTAACCGGAACTATAGCTTTTAGTTTCCAGGGCTTAACATATTATTTTAGTCGGGAGCCGGGTAGGCCTACGGGTTTAATTTCCCGTTGTGCCCAGAGCTTCATTAAGGGCAGTTACGCCGGTAAAAGGTAAGGAAATCTTACCCACCTCCCGACCCTGTTCGTCGTAACACCTGGCAAAAATTTCGGTGGCCATGATAACTGTTCGGGGGATGGCAAAGGTCCAAACCTGCTCACCGTTGGTTTCAGATTGCTTGGTGGCCTGGCCGAGGAGGGTATAATCCTTTTCGGTTATCCCCGTCCCAGTGGGTACGGCCCAGATTTCCACCCGGGCCAGTTTTTTTCCCTTGATTACCAGGTCGGGTGGAGCGATAGTGAAGGAGTCGATACCGGCAACGAGGTTTTCCTCGTTGTTATTCGCCGGGGTGGGGGATTGTACCGGCATGACCGAGTTTACCCGCATGATGGCCCCCCGCATGTAAATATTGGACTCGTTGGTGAGGGTGCCGATAACCATCACCACCTGACCAGCGTATTTTTCCAGGTCTTTAGCTACGCCCGTGGAGCCTTCCTCCGGTAAAAGCACCAGGCGGCCAGTGCCGGTTTCCAGTTCAAAGTGACGACCTTCAACGTTGCTGACCACCAGCTTACCGGTGGCCTTAATTTTTTTATCCAGGTGATAGATGCTTATCCAGGCCGGGTAGTAATTGCCGTAGTAGCCGGCTGTGCCGCCTAAGTTTCGTACCAGCTCTACCGCTGGTCCGCCGTCCAGGGGCTGCCGGTACAGAGAGCCGCCTTGAGATGGGTCCAGGCGCAGGAAATAAAGGTCCTGCCCGTCCGGGGAGATGGAGGGGTAGTAGTCGGCGTTATCGGGTGTACTGGCTGTCAGGGGCCGGGCCTGGCCGTCGCCCGTTGCCAGCCAGATGCGGTGATCGCTTACCAGCACCCCGGATAGTTGTTTGCCTTCCCAGGCTGTCGTTTCCAGGCCACGGCAGAAGAGGACGCCATCGTCCGGGGCGGGCAGCCATAGGGGCTGGCTATCCACCCGGCCGGGCTGGTCGTAAAAATCGATGTTGCCCTCCGGCAGGGTGACAATACACAAGCGCTTGTTGGCCGTCGCTTCCCGGCCGCTGCCCTGGATAAAAGCGAGTTTGTTGCCGTCCGGGGACCAGGCCAGCCACTGGCGGTAGGGCAGGCAGGTACCCAGGTTAAGAGAGCGGCCGGGATTATCTAAGTCCAGTACCTGGAGGGGCACCCCGTCAGTGGAGAGGGAAGCCGCGTTGTAGTGCAGGTAGTAGGCCAGGTAGCGGCCGTTGGGGGACCACTTTAACCCTATGGCATAGCTGAAATAGATCTCATCCACCGCTGTCCCGGCCTCACCCAGGGTAAGCAAATTATGGCGCTCGCCCGCTAAGGTCAGGCGGTCGATACGCAGGGGCTTATTTTCAGTGCGCGGCAGGGATATGGCCAGGCTCTTGCCGTCCGGCGCCCAGGCAAAGTCTTCCACCCTTTCGCTTCCGTCCGGTAGCAGAGTCGTAATCCGGGCACTGGCGTCGTCTTGGATGGCGGCCAGCTTCAAGTTCATATCCGGGGCATAGCCTCCGCCGGGACCCTGGGTGGTATAAGCCAGGATATTGGCGACCGGTGACCACGCTGCCTCGGCCAGCACCGGCCGCGGGTCAACCTGGAAGGCGTTGCTCCCGTCGGCCCCGACCACCCAGAGGTAGGGTTTGGCGGCGCCCTCTTCCTGTTTTTCCCGTAACATGAAGGCCAGCCACCTGCCGTCGTAGGACCAGCCCAGGATGGTTGCCACGGTGTCTTCTTTAGTTACCTGCACCGGTGCGGCCCCGGCATGGCTACCTTCCAGAAGATAAAGGATACCGCCACTGGTGAAGGCCACCCTGGCCGGGAAAGGCGCGGCGTACACCCGCTCCGCCAGTGCGGGTGACGGGGTAGTAATGGCTACCGTCAGAGTTATAGCATTCCAGGATACTTCGGCGCCCAGGGATTCCGCCAGGAAGCGTACCGGAGCCAAGACACGGCCGTTGCGTATCTGCACAGGTACGGCTAGGGATAACCGTTCCTTATTCCTGTATACGTCTCTGCTGTCGGCGACCATCTTAAGGGTCATTCGCGGCCCTGTGATTATTACCTCACTGGTCCCTTCGTTCCAGGTTACCGTGGCCTGGAGGGCTTCGGCCAGGGCGCGGACAGGAGCCAGGACATGGCCGTCCTGGATTATGGGCGGCTCATCCAGGGCCAGTTCCCGGCCGTCCACAGAAATATGGATGCCTTCGGCGCCGGCAGGAGCGGCACCGGTAAAGAGCCCGGCCAGCAAACCAAAGAAAACCGCCAGGGCCAGGAATTTAAAGGGTTTTAAAGGCTGGAGCACGGACAATACCTCCCTAATGTTTTCTCTATATTATTGACGCCAAGGGGGAGGTATTTGTTCCGGTTAAACGGCGATTATATACACGGCAGCGGCGATGGCGATAAGGGCTGCTTCAGGTAACACCAGCATCCGCAGAACCTGCCGCAGGTCGGCGCGGAAGAAATCGACCGTCAGGGACAGGCAGAGGTGCATGGGCGTAAACATGGCCCCCGTAAAACCGGCTATAAAAACAAATATCGCCAGGGGCATACTTATCTGACCACCGGTAGCAGCCATCACTACGGGAAAAATAATGCCCATGGAATAAGAAACTGTACCCGTAATTAAGCCCACCAGCAGGGCGAATATGCCTAAAACGACGAATTCCGGCACGGCCAGGGTCTGCAAAAAATAGGAAAGGCTGGCCACGGCCCCGGTTGTCAAAATCGTTTGTTTAAAGAAAAAAATGCCCAGTACGAGGAGGAGGATTTTTACCTGGACGGTTTCCCGGCAGAGGGATAAAAGATGACGCGGGGTATAGCGATGGCGCACCAGGAGCACAGCCAGGACCAGCCCGACGGCTATAAGAATCCGCACCTGGAGGAAGAGGACCATCAATACCACAACCAGGACAGGAAGGATGTTAAGGAACACCTCTTTGATGAGGGGGAAAGAGCCGTTGCCGGGGCGTTTTTTTTCGGCCGGGATACGGCGTAGATAAGGCCATCCCAGTAAGGCTACCAGCAGGCCGTAGGGAACCAGGGCCTGAATTAATTTTGTCAGGGGCAGTTCGCAGACCTGGGAGGTGATTAGGAGGCTGGGGTAAAGGGGCAGGCAGTACTCCCAGATATGACGGTAATAATAATTGATAACGCTTTTTTCCTCGGGGGAGAGGGTTGTATCCGCCGTCGCCTGGGCGACCAGGGGCGCAGAAAATAATGCTCCGCCCATGGAAGGCATCAGGCCGATAAAGGCGGGCAGCGTGGCCGCCAGGAGGCGGCGACTGGGAAGAAGATTAAGTAAACCGTCCAGCATCCTTGCCAGATAGCCTTCCTTTTTCAGCAAACCTTCGAAAAGCATAATCAGGACCAGGACGAGTTCTAGCTCGATGGTGGACGGGTCTGTAATGGTCTGCCAGAAGGCAGTCACAAAGGCGGTCAATGGAAGACGGTAGAGGATTGCCAGGAGGCATGAGCTGCCGAAAATAACCGGTGCCAGCGGGGCACGTCGCCAGAGGAGCATCATCATCAGGGCAAAGACGAGGATAAGTTTTAAGGCCGGCATAGATGCACCTTCCCGGAGTTTTCTATCTGGCGTCGCCCGGCAGACAGGTGTTGATAAATTGGCAAAGTTAACACAGCCACTTTCTTGCTTCATCTTACTATACCCGGATGTTGTTTACAAGGCTTCCGTTTTACCCGGCTGGTAAATTACCTTTTTTGTTCCCTGCTCATGTGTTAAAATTAGGAACGAATTATCAATTAAAGGAACAGGTGATTGTCAGTTATGAAGGTAACACGTATGGTTATCATTCTTATTTTGTTGTTGCTATTTCCAACGGCGGCCGCCTGGGCCGACCCCTGGCAGGACTACCGGCGCGATCCCTTCATCAGCAGGGTGGAGTATTACTTAAACGGCGAGCTTGTGGGTACCCCTGCCAGCCCGCCCTACCAGCTTAGCATTGATTTCAACCGCCTGCCCGGAGAAGGGAGCCTCGTAGTTAAGGCCTATGACAGCCGGGGGCGGGAAGCCATTAGTCGCACCTTTACCGTATTCGGCAGCGCCATTCCGGTGGCTGCTTTTACCCCTGGGCAGAAGGGTTATACCAATAATGGCCAGGCACAAGCTATGGACGTCGCTCCCTTTATCGAAAACGGCCGCACCTACGTCCCCCTACGCTACCTGGCCCTGGCCCTGGGTGTTCCCGAGGAGGGGATTGGCTGGGATCCCTCCAGCCAAACGGTGACTTTGAGCAGCGCCGGCCATATCCTGAAGTTTTATCCCGGCCGGGCGGAAATGGAACGTGACGGCCGCCGGGAAGCCCTGGATGCAGCCCCCTTAAACCGTTATAATCGAATTTTCCTTCCGGCCCGCTATGTTGCCGAAGCCCTGGGTTACCGGGTCAACTGGTCCCCGTCACGGCAACAGGTGCTGGTAACCAGGGATTAATAAACGCAGGTTTATGTTTCCTATCGCATAAGCGTGGACGTGCAGGTTGAGGCATATAAGACCCCCGGGTTCTTTATTCACGTCGGTTAGTAGCGTATGTATCTTAACCGGATGGGGGAGATACTACTAGTAAAGCACAATAAACAAGGGGTAGCGGTTAACGATGAGTCAGGGACACCCCTGCATACGGCCTCAATCGCCGGAACGACAGCTCGAGTTGACCAACCTGGATAAAGTCTTCTGGCCGGAGGGGCTAACCAAGCTTGATCTTATCGCTTATTACGTCGACCTGGCCCCGGTCATCCTGCCCTACCTGCGGGACCGCCCCCTGGTCCTGAAGCGCTACCCGGACGGCATTACAGGGGAGGCCTTTTACCAGAAAGAGTGCCCTGCCTATGCGCCAGAGTGGGTGGCGACCCTGCCTGTCTATCACACCGATAATAAAACCATCAATTACATTCTCTGCAATAACGAAGCAACCCTGGCCTGGCTGGCCAACCAGGGGTGCATCGAGGTCCATGCCTGGCTCTCCCGCGCCGGCCGCCTGGAATACCCGGATATCGCTGTCATGGATCTCGATCCTGCGAGAGGGGCGACCTTTGCTGATGTGCTGGAAATCGCCCTCCTGGTCAACCAGGCTTTAAAGGAATTCCACCTCATTGGTTACCCCAAAACTTCAGGCGCCAGCGGCCTGCATATTTTCATTCCCCTTTATCCCCGCTGGACCTTCCGGGAAGTCACGGCTGCCATGGGATACCTGGCGCAGCTCATTGTCCAGGTTTACCCCCGCAAAGCCACCACCGAACACCTTATCCAAAAGCGCCGGGGCAAAGTCTACCTGGATTACCTGCAGAATGTGCGGGGGCGGTCCATGGCCTTTCCCTACAGCCTGCGGCCCCTGCCCGGGGCCCCGGTTTCCACCCCGCTGACCTGGGAAGAAGTGGCGGAGAAGAAGATTGCCCCCGGAGATTTTAACATCCATACCATCAGGGGCCGGCTGGAGAGGTACGGCGACCTGTACCGGGACCTCCTGGAGCGCCCCAATGATTTAACACCCCTGTTAGAGCTGGCCATATAAATTAGCAGGGTATGCATAGCTTTGGCAACCGGAAGGTTTATGTTAAAATGAAATAAAGCCGCTGTGAATTATAAGCAAGGGGGAAGTTAGATGTCGATAAAAGAAACCGAGCTCCCCGGTATCGGGAAAAAATTCCAAATTGAAACTCGCAGCGGGGATAAGATAGTTATTGTCGTACACGATGATGGCCGACGGGAAATTTACCATTTTGACAATAATGACCCGGAGGAAAGCATCTCTATGGTCACCCTGGACGACACGGAAGCGCGCCGTGTGGCAGGTATTCTCGGCGGTATGGCCTACGAGCCAAAAGCACTGGAAACGGTTGAAATGGCCCTGGATGACATGGTTTTTGAATGGTATAAAGTAGAGAAGGATGCCCAATCAATAGGGAAAACTATCGGGGATTTGGATATCCGCAAAAAAACGGGCGCTGCCATTATAGCTATAATTAAAAAAGACGAAAAAGTCCTCAACCCGGGACCGGAAGAAATCATCACCCCGGGAGCAACCATTGTAGTTTTAGGGGACAGGAAGCAGGTGAAGGCTTGTAAAGAGCTGATTTTGCACGGGGGCATATAGTTATGCCCGAACAGGTGCTCCTTGAAATCGGGCTGGCATTAGCTATCGTAGCTTTTGCCGGGATCCTTGCCGCCAGGTTCCGCGTTTCTATTGTACCGCTCTTGATCCTTGCCGGTATGGTTGTAGGCCCCCATGCGCCGGTAATCGGCATTCTGGATTTTCGCTTTATTAAAAGTGCGCCTTTAATAGATTTTATGGGGCGGGTAGGGATACTCTTTCTCCTTTTCAGCCTCGGTCTGGAGTTTTCCGTTGGGAGATTATTAAAGGCAGGTCGCTCTATACTGGTGGGCGGGACCATCTACATGGCCATAAATTTTACCCTGGGTGTGGTTCTTCCTGTAATCTGGGGTTGGCCTTTGCGGGAAACCTTGGTGGTAGCCGGGCTTATTTCTATTTCCTCAAGCGCCATCGTTGCCAAGGTTCTGGTTGACCTAAAGCGAACGGCACGGCCGGAAACCGAGATGATCCTGGGGCTTATGTTATTTCAGGACGTATTTGTAGCAGTGTATCTATCCATCATTTCCGGTCTGGTCCTTACAGGTTCGGCCTCACCGGCGAGCGTGTTGAAATCTACCTCCCTTGCCCTGGGATTTATGCTGGGCTTAATCCTCGCCGGCCGCAAACTGGCACCGTTAATTAACAGGCTGCTTAACGTTCCTTCCGATGAAGTTTTTATGCTCATGGTCTTTGCTTTCCTCACCCTAGTAGCCGGTTTTTCAGAGACTATCCATGTGGCGGAAGCTATTGGCGCCTTGCTGGTGGGTTTAATTTTAGCCGAGACAGATCATCTCGACCGCATTGAGCATATTGTCGTGCCGTTCCGTGATTTTTTCGGGGCCCTGTTTTTTTCAGCTTCGGTTTGAGCATCGACCCTTTAACCTTGGGAGGCGCCGTCGGGCCGGTCCTGGCTGCTGTTGCGGCAACATTAATAGGTAATTTTCTTGCCGGCATTCTTGCCGGGCGGATAGCAGGTTATTCTTACCGGGGGTGTACCAATATCGGGCTTACCATTACCCCCCGCGGAGAATTTTCTATCATCCTCGCCAATCTGGCGAAGACCGGCGGGTTACTGCCGGTGCTACAACCCTTCGCAGCCTTATATGTGTTGCTCCTGGCCATTCTAGGGCCCTTGCTGACCAAGGAATCCAGGTGGATATACAGCCGGCTGGCGCGTATCTTTGGCTGGCCTGCCTTGCAAGAAAAAGGCAAGGTCAAACAAGGAATGCAGATTTAAAAACCCGCAGGCAGATGAGGGGTCACTGCAGCCTCGGTTGGCGAGGCACCACACACAGTCTGGAACCTTCTAGATATCAAGCGCGGTAGTTGCCGCAACGAAGCCCTGCTTCTGGCCCCCTTAGGCAAGTACTACGGCACCCTTAAAGGTGAGGGTTGCTAAAGGAAACCATTTTGACCTTTTTGCTTCTTATCCACTGGTTATCCGTGAGCTGCGGGTTATAGAAAAAGAGGGCGCCATTAGTCGGATCAACACCTTCCAGGGCTTTTGTCGCAGCTTTAACGGCGTCCTCATTGGGAGCCTTCACACTGGCCAGCCAGCCTGTTATTGCCCACCGATTCAAACTGGCCGGGTTACATAATCACCTTTGCTATCATAATCTATGTTCCTACAATTAGAGGGCACCGTTGAAAAGCAGTGATTACCGTACCAAAGAAGCCTGATCCTGGAGTCAGGTAGTAATAACCCCGGCGGAACAAAACGGCTGCGTCAGCGTCTTTCATTAATAGGAAGCCGGGATTTGCAGGGAGGCATCTCAATGAGGAAAGGATTAGTATTGCTGCTGACAGTTGTTTTGTCCATGTTGCTGATCGCCTGTGGTGTGGGGGAGACAGCTCCGCCGACAAACAATAATGAGGTATCGGCCAGGCCTAATGAATCGCAGCCCGACACCAGAGAAGGGGATAACCTGCAAACAAACATCACCGGCGTATATGGCGGGCAAACAGAAGAAGAAGTAGCTGTAATTATTATCGACGAGGGCATATCGTTCCCCAGCAACATTAACCCTGTGACATTTGCATTATCCAGGGAAATAAAAGCTAGCGGTATTATATCAAAACTGGTCATCGGTGACAGGGTTAGCTTTGACTGCTCCTTTGCCGGCGGGATATGGGAAATTAAAAGGATAGCAAAGCTGGAAGCGCCCCGTAAGACTGTCAGCGCTGTTTTCGAGGGCTGGATCGATAATAACATGTTCGAAGCAATGGTAGAGGGGCAACCTACTCCATTCTGGGTAACCGGAGAAGTCAAGCCGGAGTTAAAGGAGAAGGATCCGGAAACCGGCGCAGAGATGGAGTTGACCTACTATGTGGACGGTTACGGCCGCCTGGTGCTAACGGAGGTTAAGTTTAAATGAGCTGCCAGGGCCACCCGGAATTAAACCCAGTGCTGGGCAAGCTTTACCCGTCACCGCTACCGGGACTGTTCAGGAAGGAATTTGACTCCGGGGAGCGAATATTTTGCTAGAGGCTAACCCTGGAGGCAGCAATTGATGTTAGAATTGAAACCTAAACCTCCTGTAAAATGGGCTAGGGGCAAAGCCCGGCTCATACCACAATTTGAGCCATTAATAGAGCCTTTCGTTGGGGGCGGGGCTGTTTTTTTCATTTGTTGCCTCCTGAGGCTATACTTCTCGACAACAACGACGAGCTGATAAACTTTTACCTGGTAGGACGTGATAATCTTAGATGAACTCCTGAACGACCTTAAAAAGCATAAAAACACCCCTGAGTATTATTACTCCGTCCGGGCTTTAGACCCGGGGCATCTTTCCCCGGTAGAGCGGGCCTCCCGGTTTTTGTATCTTAATAAAACCGGTTATAACGGCCTGTGGCGGGTGAACAGCCGGGGCAAGCATAACGTGCCTTTCGGGAGATATAAAAATCCTAAAATAGTGGACGAAACTAACCTCCGCCTGCTCAGAGGGGCTTTAAGTCATGCCCGGGTGATCGGCGCTGACTTTAGCCGGGCACTGGACTTTGCCCGCGGGGATGCCTTTGTGTACCTGGACCCACCTTATTACCCAGTATCGGATACGGCCAACTTTACCGGCTACATATCGGATGCTTTCGGGATTGATGACCAGAAGCGCCTGGCAGAAGTGTTTCCATTTACACAAAATGATTTACACTCCCCTCAGTGTTAAACAATGCATTTTCGCAAAAGGCCTCCACAATTCTGAGGTCTTCAATAACTTTTTTCCATTGCTTTGTATAATTACCCAGATCTTTGGCGTCCACTGCTGTCAGTTTATATCTCTCTGACCGGAGAGCGGTAAATCCCCGTTCAGGGACTTGAATAACGTAGGAAATATCCTTGGACTGGTACCCGGAAACGGGTTGAATTTTATCCAATCTATCTTCCAGCCGTATCCGGCTGATTGTTGCGATCGCTCCTTCAGCCAGAGCCAGGCCAGTTCCAACTTGAGATTTGGCATCAGAGCCGGAGGCGGAAACTACCTGCTCAATGCCCTCTATAATTTCCTCCAGGCTACTATGCAGAATACGCCATGTTATTTCCCTAAAAGCGTTTCTCATCTCTGTATTTAGCGTATTTAAATGTATAACTTCTTTTATGAGAAAAGCTAATATTACTACCATAAGGATAAAAATTACTGGAGTAAATGACCATCTATTCACCCATTATCCCCCCGATTTTACACTTTACCCAGGGCTTTAACCATCGGGGCAAGTGTTATTTCTTTGGTTGTTTTATTCATGTTAACAATCCCTGTATAAGACATGCTGGGTTTTCGTGTCATTATCCCAGTGCTATAATAAACCATCTCCTTCCCCTTGCTTAACCGGCAATTTTCAGATAAAATAAAGAAAAACTGGTAGGGGAAAAATCGGCACCTAGGAAACGGAGATGTAGGAAAATGAGTGCAATTCTGGGGGAACTGGCAGCGGGACGGGAACGGTATACTTATGAAGATTATTGTCGCCTCCCGGAGGGGTCACCCTATCAGCTTATCGGGGGGGGAACTGGTAATGACACCTTTGCCTACACCCTATCACCAGATGGTATCCATGAAGTTAGAATTAAAAATGGCGGGGTTTGTCCTTGAAAAGGGTTTGGGCATTGTTTTACATGCCCCTGTGGACGTCTACCTGGAAGAAACGGAGACCTACCAGCCGGACATAATTTTTATTTCTAACGAAAGGCTGGCCATTATAGAAGAGAAATGCATCAAGGGGGCCCCGGACCTGGTGGTGGAGATTCTCTCCCCCAGTACGGGTTATTATGACCTGCGCAGCAAGTACAAGGTTTATGAAAAGAAAGGCGTCAGGGAATATTGGATTGTCGATCCCCAGCATAAATCGGTGCAGGTTTTTTGCCGGCAGGAAGGAAAATTTGTCCTCGATCAGGAAGCCGAGCAGCAGGGGACGGTAAAGTCGCGGGTGATAGCTGGCTTTGAAGTCCAGGTAGAAAGTATCTTCTAAAAAGTATCTTCTAAAATTTATCCTCAGTACAGCCTTCATATACCGGCCCGGGGGCCGGATTTTTATTTTAAGCACGGTGCAGCGGCAATGGAACTGGCTCACACCGGCGTATTGCCTGCCTGCCGGGCGGAGATACTACAGGCAAAGCCCGGGCGCAAAGGTAGCTGGTGCCGGGAGCGGCCCGGGTTACCGCTGGACAACCTCGAGGTGAGAGCCGTGCGCCCCCTCTGGAAAGGCGCGATAAGCTTTGGCCTGGTCAATGTGCCGGTAAAACTCTATAAAGCTACCGAAAGCAGCGATCTCAAGTTCAACTACCTGCACGCCAGGTGCAGGACGCCCATCCAGTACCGCAAATACTGCCCCTACTGCCAAGTAGAGGTTCCCCCGGAGGAGATCGTCCGGGGCTACGAATACGAAAAGGGCAAGTATGTAATTTTGCAGGAGGAAGACCTGGAAGGAATTCCCCAGGATACAACCCGGAGCATTAACATCCTCGACTTTGTCGACTTGGAGGAGATTGACCCCATTTATTTTGACAGGGCTTATTACCTGGTGCCAGGCGAGATGGGGCAGAAACCCTATGCCCTGCTGCGCCAGGCCATGGAGGCCACGGGTAAAATCGCCATCGCCAGGGTGAGTTTAAGGACCAGGGAATCCCTGGCGGCGGTAAGGGCTTCCGGCAGGGTCCTGGTAATGCACACCATGTTCTACCCCCAGGAGGTCAGGACGGCAGAGCAGCTGCCGGAATTAAACTTTGAGGTCAAGCTCCATGAAAATGAAGTGAAAATGGCCGTCACCCTTATCAACAACCTGGCGGCCCCCTTTGCACCGGAGAAATATACCGACGCCTACCGGCAAGCCCTCATGGAGATCATCGAAGCCAAAATCGCCGGGGAAGAGGTGGTGGTACCGGCGCGGCCGGCAGCGGGGAAGGTGGTCGACCTGATGGAAGCCCTGAAGGCCAGCATCGAACTGGCCAAACAGGAAAAGGCCGCGGCCGCCGGCGCCGGAGAGGTAGGAGCCAGCAAACCCCGCCGGCGGCGCAAGACCTCATGACGGGGGAGAGGCCGGTGCCCCCGGGGTTCTTTTCCAGCACTCAGGGAGCCAGGATTATGCCTGAAGGTGACCGCAGTCCGCTGCCTTTATTTCAGATCAAGCCCATGCTGGCCGTGGCCAGTCAACCCTTCGATTCCCCCGCCTTTATTTATGAGGTGAAATGGGACGGTTACCGTTGCCTGGCTTACCTGGACCGGAAAACCGTCCTCCAGTCCCGCAACCTCCTGGACATCACCCCGGCCTTTCCCGAGCTGGCCGGCCTGCACCGGTGGGTCGGGATGCAGCCGGCGGTCCTGGACGGGGAGATAATTATCCCGGGAGAGGAAGGCCGGCCCTCCTTCAGCCGCCTCCAGGCGCGGGGGAGACTGGCCGACCCCCTGAAAATCCGGCAGGCCGCTCGGCAAAACCCGGCCGTTTTTGTCGCCTTCGATCTCCTTTACTGCCGGGGCGAAAACATCATGTCCCGGCCTCTGTACTGGCGTAAAGGTTTGCTCCAGGAAGCTGTGCGGCCGGGGGACAACCTGGCCCTCTCCAGCTTTATTGAAACCTGCGGCATTACCTTCTTTGCGGCCTGCACCAGGCAGGGCCTGGAGGGAGTTGTGGCCAAGGCCAAAGAGAGCCCCTACCTTCCCGGACGGCGTTCCTCCCACTGGCGCAAAATCCGGCATACCCGCCAGGAGGAATTTATCATTGTGGGGTACGAGCCCGGGACCGGCGGGCGACGTTTAGGTGCCCTCATTCTGGGCACCTACCGGCAGGGGCGCCTGGCCTACCGGGGCAAGGTGGGCACCGGCTTTGACCGGGAAGAAGAACAGAGGTTGCTGGCGGAGTTAAAAAAACTCAAGCCGGTGCCGCCGCCCTTTGGAGAACCCGTGCCGGGCCTGACCCGGCCCCGCTGGGTGGAACCGCGCCTGGTCTGTACCGTGGAGTACCTGGAACAGACGCCGGACGGCCGCCTGCGTCACCCCAGTTACCGTGGCTTGCGGTGGGACAAGGAGTCGGGCGAATAAAAAAGAAAGGGCTTATAAATGGCTGGTATTGGTGCACAATAATTATCGTGAGTACCAAAACTAACTGGATAAAAGCAGGAGGTTAATTATTGTGGCAGCCTATACCAGACTTTTTGAACCCATTAAGATAGGTAAGGTAGAAGTAAAGAATAAAATTGCCATGGCCCCCATGGGTGTCCTGGGCCTGGTGACCCCGGACGGCTGCTTTTCAGAGCGAGCCATAGATTATTATATTGAACGGGCCAGGGGGGGCACCGGGTTAATCATCACCAGTGTCACCAAGATTGAAAACGAAATCGAACCCTTCAAACCCGGGCTGGTACCCAACATATCCGTAAACCCCTTTCACTTTATCGCCACGGCAGGCGAGCTGACGGAAAGGGTACACGCCTATGGAACCAGGATATTCCTGCAGCTGGGTATGGGTTTTGGCCGGGTGGCCTCGCCGGTTATGCTGGCGGGAGAACCCGTTGCCCCTTCAGCCATTCCTAATTTTTGGGAACCGGCTATAACTTGCCGGGAGCTGGCAACCAGGGAAGTCGAAACACTGGTCAAAAGGGCCGGTGAGGCGGCCGAGATAGCCGTAGAGGCCGGGTTTGACGGGGTAGAGATTCATGCCATGCATGAGGGCTATCTCCTCGACCAGTTCACCATCGCCCTGTTCAACCGCCGCACGGATAAATACGGCGGCGACTTGCGGGGCAGGCTCACTTTCCCCATCGAAATAGTGCAGGAGATTAAAAAGAGGGTGGGGAAAGAGTTCCCCGTCCTCCTAAGGTTCAGCATCAAGAATTTTATCAAGGACTGGCGCCAGGGAGGACTGCCCGGGGAAGTGTTTACCGAAAAAGGCCGCGACGTGGAAGAAGCGCTGGCGGCCGCCAGGATCCTGGAAGCAGCAGGTTACGACGGCTTTGACGCCGACGCCGGTTCCTATGACGCCTGGTACTGGGCCCACCCGCCCCTCTATCAAGAGCACGGCTGTTACCTGCCTTTAACCCAAAAGCTAAAAGAAGCGGTTAAGGTCCCGGTGATCGTCGCCGGCCGGATGGAAGTACCGGAACTGGCCGAGCAGGCCCTGGTTGAAGGCAAGGCGGACATGATAGCCATCGGCCGGGGGCTGTTAACCGATGCTGAATGGGCCAGCAAAGTAATAGCGGGACGGGTTGACAGGATCCGGCCCTGCATTGGCTGCCATGACGGCTGCCTGGGGCGGGGCTTCCTGGGCCGGCCCCTGTCCTGCGCCGTGAACCCTGCCTGCGGCCGGGAAAAAGAATACGGCATCGAGCGGGCAAGTTCGGCCCGGAAGGTAATGATTATCGGCGGCGGCGTGGCCGGCATGGAGGCGGCCCGGGTGGCCGCCCTGAGGGGACACCAGGTAACCCTTTACGAAAAGAGTGATCAACTGGGCGGCCATGTCATCGCTGCCGCCGTGCCGGAATTCAAAAAAGACGACGCGCGCCTGTTGGAATGGTATAAAACCGAACTGCGGGAACTGCAGGTCGAGATCAACCTGAACCGGGAAGTTACCCCGGAACTGGTCCTGGAGCAAAACCCCGACGCCGTTGTTGTGGCCACCGGCTCCAAACCGGCCATGCCCGACGTCCCCGGCATTGACAAAGAAAAGGTAGGCACGGCAACTGATATTCTGCTGGGCAAAAAGCAGGCCGGCGCTAAGGTGGTGATCATCGGCGGCGGGCTGGCCGGGTGCGAAACCGCCCTCTGGCTGGCCCGGCAGGGCAAGCAGGTGACGATAATTGAGATCCTGGACGACCTGATGCGGGCCGGCCTCCCCGTGCCCTATATGAACCGGATCATGCTCATAGAGATGCTCCGCTATCAAGGGGTGGAATGGCGAACCGGTACCGGCCTGCTAGAGGTAACTGACGCGGGCGTTATTCTGATTGACAGATCCTTCCATAGAACAACCCTCCCTGCCGATACGGTAGTCGTGGCGGCAGGGTTTACGCCCGAGCAGGGACTTTACCGCGCCCTGATGGGCAAGATGCCTGGCCTCTATCTCATCGGCGACTCCCGGGAACCCCGGAACATTATGGGAGCCATCTGGGACGCCTACGAGGTGGCGCGGAACATATAGGGATAAGCGCCAAAGCCGGGAGGCGGGCGTTGCCGCGCTTTAAGGTTCTCCATGTTCAGGAGCGCCCTCCTTCCATGAATTTCCTGAGATTCCCGCCCCTGGTTCCAGGCGGAAGCTGCTTAGGCAGTGGTTACTTCTAGATCGTATTCTTCCGGCCGCCATTTTTTAAGATCGAGTTCTTTTTGTATTTCGTACCAGAACTTTTCCCCGTCGTCGGGTATTGTTTCGATTTGGGTGCTGATGATATCCAGCCACTTCTTCTCTCTGGGGGGCACCTGAACTTCACCCCGGGCCAGGCCACGCTTGATGACCTCTACTGCCAGGGTGGCCGCCTTTTTGGTGGCAACGAAAGCATCCTTTTCCTTAACCAGCTCCTGGCTGATCTCCAGCACGATGTCCGGCCTCAGGACGTAGGCCTGGGGATCCAGCCTGGAATCGGAGGCGGCCAGCCAGTCCCGCATCTTCAGGGCGAAGCTGCGCCCGTCCGCCGCCGCTTCGTTCATCAGCCGGCAGTCGTAGATGAGCTGTTCCGTGGATACCACGGGTGCCGGAGCGCTCAGCAGCTTGACGTTCTGGACGGATTCGTTGCTCCACATGTCGCAGACACAGGCGGCGATGTTGCCGATGGCACTTAAATGGGCACATGCCGCCGTTTTGCCTTCCATGGAAATGGGTACCCCGGCGATGGCTTTCATATATGGCCCCTCATAGCCGCAGTCCTTATCAGGCCCGATGGCACCCATTTCGAATGCCACCAGGCTCCTGGGGATGGTGGCCACCCTGTCCACTGCCGCAAACACCCTGGGGATCATTCCCTGTTCCGCCAGGGCGAGGGCGGTGTTGGCAAACCCGCATGCCGTATCTCCACCGGCTATAGTGCCGGTTCGTTCGGCGATCCTGACTATATTGGACCAGAGGAACCGCATGTCCCTGACCCCCAGGACACCCAGGGCAAAGATGGCCTTCCTGATATTGCAGGTGACAAGCGCTTCATCGTGGACCTCCTTACCGCCCGTGGACTCGATGGACAGGATATCAGCCCCGTCCTCGGCGCATTTCTCAAAGGTGATTAACATGTTTTCCAGGAGTTCGCCCCGCTTCATCAGCGGCGGCCTCAGAATCTCCCTGGTGTCGTTGGGAGTACACCTCAGGAGGCTTTTTAACCCGTACTTATCCTCATACTCGTGCATCTTGTCCCGCAGGATCTTGTTAATTTCGATGCCCCACTCGGGCTTCATGGTAGCCTCTGGGAGCAGTTCCAGTTCCACGATGATGCCTGGCGCGTACAGGTCCTTTGCCCGCTTTAAAATCCCCTCAATCATCTCCGCATACTGCCTTCTGACTTCGGGCATGGTGCTTTCCTCAATATTCATCGGCGGGAGGGTCATGTTGATCTCGGGGTAAACAGTCCCTCCGCCGATCACCATACCGTTTTTTGCTTTCACGGGATGGGGCGCAATCCCGTAGACGAAATCATCAAGGGATTTGACCGCCAGTTCACTGAAGGTTTTAACAGGCTTGTAATCCATTATGGCTCCCTCCATAATAATTAATCCAGGGTTCCGTGGGGGTCATCTGGCTTTACCACGGGCTGCCGACCGGGCTTCCTGCATCGACAGGTCAACCCGGCCGGCTGTCTTACTCAAGCAGCCGCCTGCAGAGTTCGGTGGCCGAAGCGGCGTCGGGGGCATATCCGTCCGCTCCGATTTCGTCCGCAAAATCCTGGCTGATAGGCGCCCCGCCGACGATTACCTTCACCCGTTCCCTCAACCCAGCGGCGACCAGAGCATCGATGGTTGACTTCATGTTCATCATGGTGGTGGTCAGCAGGGCGGACATGGCCACGATGTCCGGCTGGTATTTCTTTACCGCCTCTACGAACTTATCCGGGTCGATGTCCACCCCCAGGTTGTAAACCGTGAAACCAGCGCTCTCCAACATCATACCCACCAGGTTTTTACCGATGTCGTGCAGATCACCCTTGACGGTTCCCAGCACAATTTTCCCGATGGACGGCATGTCAAAGGCTCGCTGGCTCTGCTTGATCACCTCCACCCCGGCGTTCATGGCCCTGGCCGACATTAGGACCTCCGGTACGAACATCTCGTTGTTCTTGAACAGGACACCGACCCTGTCCATGCCGGCGATCAGGCCCCTGTTGATCACTTCCAGGGGTTCCGCTCCGCCGCTCAACAAGCTCTTAGTCAATTCCACCACTTGTGCTTCATCACCCTCGAATACCGCCTGTGACAGTTCTTCAAAGCTGGCCATCGTGGCAAATCCTCCTTTTTTAATGATTGTTAATTGAGACGTAATGGGAAGAGGATACGGCCGGTATTATTGCCGGGATACCGGGCACGGCCGCTATCAGTCACGCCTGTACAACCCGCTGCGGTGGGCCTTCAGGTAGCCGGTGCAGAAAGGGTCTTTCCCCAGCAGCGCCCTGGAGGCGTGGAAGAAGCCCATCATCTCCCTGTCCAGCGGATCCAGGATGTAAGAGTCCATACCGGCGGTCATCAGTTGCACCATGAAGACCTGGTTGATGACCCGCCTGTTGGGCAGCCCGAAACTGACGTTGCTGAGACCGCAGATAATGTGCACCTCGGGGTAAGCCTGCCTGATAAAGCCGACGGCTTCGATCACTTCCAACCCCGCCTGGTCGTTGGTGCTGAGGGGCTTTACCAGCGGGTCGATATAGATGTCGTCCCTCGCAACCCCGGCTGCTGTCAGGTCTTCTACCAGCTTCTTGACGATCTCGATTCGCTTTTCCGCAGTGGAGGGTATCCCGTCGTTATCCATGCAGAGGGCCACAACTTTGGCATTGAAGCTTTTAATGATGGGCAACACTGCCTCAAACCGATCCGGTTCCGCGGTGATGGAGTTTAACATAGGCCGACCTTTTGTCGCCAGCTTCAATCCCGTCGCCAGTACCTGGGGATCGGGGCTGTCGATACACAGGGGAACGTCCACTGCTTCCTTCACAGTGTTGACCAGCCAGGCCATAATCTCCGGTTCATTGTGAACCATCGTTCCGCAGTTAATATCGATGTAATCCGCTCCGGCCTGCGCCTGCTGCACCGCGATGTCGCGAATGTAAGCGGCATCCTTTTTTTCAATTGCCTCTTTAATCGGTTTGCGACTGGTGTTGATCAATTCTCCTACAATGAGCATCGGCTGCCACCTCCAAACCCGGTATGGATTAATCCAGCTTTCTTTAACGATAAAATTGTGTTAAACTTAAAATAATAAGTCAACTACGCTTATCACACCCTTTTCGATAGTTTTAGATCCCTCAGAACCATTTCTTGGGTTCTTGCTTGCATTATACTTTATGATAATATTTAAGATCATGAAAAAAAGGCAACAAGTTGTGGCTAATTTATAGTGAATTGTCGTGTATAATTTATTAATAAAAGGAACAAAAAGGAAAGCCGGTGATACCTTGAGCGGTCGTGCCCAAATATTCCAGGATATCATTTCTGCCATCCTGAGGGGAGATGCCGATGGCGTATTGAAATCCATTAGCTCGGGGCTGCAGATTGGTATGAGCGCCGACGAGATCCTGGAGGAGGCTATGATACCGGCAACCGTCCAGACCCTGGATAAATACCAGGGGGCAGATTTTTATATCCCCGATGTCATCAACGCTTCCCACGCCATAGAGGCCGGTCTGTTCGCCTTGAAACCTTACATTAAAAAAGGCCTGCATAAGCGGAGGAAAATAGTCATCGGCACTGTGGAAGGGGATATCCACGACATCGGGAAAAACCTGGTGGCTCTGTCCCTGAGTTACGCCGGGTTTGAGGTTGTCGACCTGGGTGTGAATGTCTCGCCGGCGGAATTTGTCAGGTCGGTGGAGCAGCACCGCCCGGAAATCCTGGCTATGTCGGCATTATTGACCACAACCATGGGAGAAATGGCCAGGGTAATCAAAGCCCTGGAGAAGCACCACCTGCGCAAGAGCGTCAGGGTGCTGGTTGGGGGAGGGCCTGTGACGAGGGAATTTGCGGAGTCCATCGGGGCGGATGCCTACGCCAGCTCAGCCCGTGAGGCCATTAGTATCGCCCAATCTCTGGTGAGCCGGAGCAATGAGCGGGAAAGGGATTGTGCCTGTTGAAAGGGAAGGACTGGCTGCCCGTGCGGTGTTCGCACGGGCAGTTTTGGGATTCAGGCCAATGGAAAGAAATTCTTCCTCCTGTACTCGTTGGGGCTCAAGCCGGTGATTTTCTTGAAAACCTTGCAGAAATAACTGCGCTCTTTAAATCCTGTCTGTATGGCTACCGACTCGATGGTCTGCTCGGTTTGCCTGAGCAGGAGCTTCGCCTCCTCAATCCTCACTTTGTTGATGTGCTCTTTGAGGGAATAGCCCATCTTCTTTTTAAATAGCTGACCCAGATATGCCGGGCTAATGTAGCTGGCTCTAGCGATTTCTTTAACAGAGAGGCTCTCGGAACTATAGTTTTTCTGGATATAATCGACAACTCTGTTGATAATGTCCTCTCCCTCGCTCGAGTTCTTTGCCGCGATCAACTCGATGAAGGCGTTTCCCACTGCCAGAAGCCAGAGGACGACCTTCTCCACGGTGTCGGCTTCATCTAACTCCTTCAGTTTCAGATCGCTCAAGCGGATTACTTCCCCGAACTTTACCCCGTATTCGGTGGACGTGCGGATGAAGAAACTCAGAAGCTCCAGGCTGCGTCCTTTGATAACTTCCAGCTGCCCTTTGCTCTGAATAAAAATCTGCAGGACTAGCTGCTCCAGCAGCTTTTTAGCCTTGTCGATATTGGCTCGCCTGATTTCGATAAAAATATGGTTCCCTAGTTTGTTCAGATCCTGCTCTGTGTTGCCACCGATGGACCGGCTCCCGGCAACCTTTTGTTTCTTGTTTTCCGCCCATATCCAGGAACCGACCCTTCGTAATTTTTGCTGGAAGTCAAAGATCTCGCCCTCGCTCCTGGCTACGTAACTGGCAATGATAAACACCAGATCGGCCGCGGCCTGTATCTCTACCGATGTCACCGACTTAACCCTGTCTAAGGAATGCAATAAAATGTCGGGGTCCTGCCCTATCTCACCCGCTAGTTCCCTGATCCAGTGATGACAGAATTCGGCTGGCTGCCACATCATCACCTGGCCGCAGATAAAATTCCCGATATGTTTGTCTCTGTAGAAAAAAGGGCAGACCCAAGAGATAAGGCCGGCATGGCACTTAAAAATATAGGGCTCTTTCCATTTGAGGGCCTGTTCTCCGGCCCAGGCATAAGAGCTCCGGCAACGCGCCATCCCACATGGACTCGATTTAACCAGCTGGCAGAACTCGCAATCACCCTGTTCGGAGGAGAGAAGGTAATTGCCTTCTAAATCTGTTATGGCGGAAAACATCTTTGTGGCATAAGAAAAAGAGTTTAACAGTCTCTGGAGAAGCTCTTTTTCCATCTTCGTTTTTATTTGGAGATCTTCCACTCTTTCGCTCAAACTCAGCACCGGCATTGTTACCGCCCTCCTCCCGACCGGCAATGATTTACGGATGGCGTCATTTTTAGGCCCGTACAAATCTTTACAGAGTTACATTTCCTCTTTCCTTCAATCCGCCCGGGAATCGCCGGGCGACGCGAGGCGGGTGATTACAGCAGAATCCTTAATGTGAGTTTACAATGGGAACAATTAACCGTTAAGTGCACAAATTTTTTTCATTGTGTACTAACTAATATTTTCGATGTATATTTTTTGTATCCTTCTCGCTAGCGCATACCTAAAAATTTCTCGTCGCCCTTATAAACTTCTCTCTTACTAATTCCAGGCCAGGTTTTCCTGGTAGTCGTACATCATTTTCGTGATGGTGGCTATATTGGCAAAGCCCTTGTCAGGATCTTCGACTCCCTGGGAGAGGACGGTGATAATAAAGGGCCGGGAGCCGAATACTACTCCGACATCAGCCGGGCTGCCCCAGATGAACCCTTCCTTGTGGGCCACGGTAACACCTGCGGGTATCATCAAGGGGATACCTTCGTTATAAATGCCGTTGGCCATATCGTCCAGGAGCCGGCGGCCGTCGGGGTTGACTTTAGCAAAGTCCAGGGCGGCCTGGACATAGGTTGCCATATCCCGGGCCGTACTCAAGTTTTGGCCGTCAGGAAAGACGGTTTGGCCACCTAGGCTCCGCATAAAACTGGCAATACTGCCTTTGCCGACAAAGTTGCGCAGCATATTGTAAGCAATATTGTCGCTGGTAGTAATGGCCATGGTGGTTAAGGTTCTTAAGGTAAGCTTGTCCCCATCTTTGACACTGAACTGCAGGATGCCGCTGCCGCCCTGGTAGTCGGTGGCGCTGTTATAGGTCAGCTTTTGCTGCCAGTCCAGGTTGCCCTGGGCGACCAGGTGATTGATAAACAGGACGGTCGGCAGCTTTACCGTGCTGGCAGCAGGCAGCCGTGTATCGGCATTGATGCCGAAGGACTGGCCGGAAATAAGGTCTTTAAAAAAGACGCCGTAAGTTCCCGGCTGGCCGGCCAGATACTCCTCAATTTGCTTTTTCAGGGGGGTGTAGTCGGGGGTATTTGCTGCAGCCCCATCGGGGATATAAAGGTTCTGGCCCGGATAAATAATATCGCTGCTTAAATTATTGCTGCTTTTTAAAGCCTCTATGCTGGTACCAAAACGCCGGGCAATCAGCCACAGGGTATCGCCGGGCTGTACCGGGTAGTTCATGGCCTGGGCCACCAGGGGAAAAACCACCAGTGCGGCCAGGACGAAGATGAGGAGCAAGTATCTTAACTTGTGACGACGAAACATCAAAGCACCTCCTGAGAAATGTAGCAGGGTTTGTCCCTGCCTCCTTATATTAAAACATAAAAGTGGTGGAGAAATATTAAGAAAGTATAAGTTTGGGCAGCGTAATTTTTGCCGCTTGAGGAAAGGTTTGCAGGAGGGGTTCCTTATCGGTCTATCCTGTTACAGCCAGGGCCGGGAAGCAGTGAGCCGCGCCTTTACTATTTATGGAAGCGCCGTGCCGGTGGCCATCTTTACCCTGGGGCAAAAAAGTTGCAGCAGCAACGGCCAGGTGCAAGAGATGGATGTCGCACCTCTGCTGGAAAACGGCCGTACCTACGTTCCCCTGCGCTACCTGGCCATGGCCCTGGGTGTTCCCGAGGCGGGGATTGGCTGGGACCCCGCCAGCCAAACGGTGACTTTGAGTAGTGCCGGCCATATCCTGAAGTTTTATCCCGGCCGCGCGGAAATGGAACGCGACGGCCGCCGGGAACCCCTGGATGTAGCCCTCCTGAACCGTTACGATCGGGTTTTCCTCCTGGCCCGCTATGTCGCCGAGGCCCTGGGGTACAAGGTCCACTGGTCAGAAACCAGGCAGCAGGTGCTGGTCACCAGGGAATAGACGGTGGATGCCTTTTGCCGGCGCCCTTCTAACAGAAGACGGGTGGGAAAACATGAAAGCTTAGGCTCTATGTCAATAGTTGTGGGATTAAATTTTGGGGGCAACATCCCAGGAAAATTTTTTTGATGAAATGATTACGATTCCTAAAACCAAAACTTAAGCGTTTGAGCATTTTACTTAAAGTATTCTTGCCTTCTATATAACCATTGGTGTACCGGCGGCCTTGCTGGGTGTATCTAACCAGGTTTAATATTTCTGACCTCCAGGACTTAATAGTACGAGCCCATACCCGTCCCTCTACATTTTCAGCGCATTCTGCATTTATAAGCCAACGGCTTAAGGCAATTTCTGCCTCTTCAACCCGGTCCATCTTTATGATTTGTCTTAAATCTTCTTTTAGCTGGTATAGTTCATAGAGGGACGGGTATTTATTCTTAATTTCTTCTAGCTGCTGTTGTTGTCTGGAAGTAAGTTTTTCCTTGGCCTTAAGCAAGGGCAGTCGGGGTATATTCTCCTTGCTTGCTTCTTGCTCTATCTTGCGTGCTTCATTTAAGCGACGGTTAGCGTCCTGGATTACATGGAAAGGGTCTACTATTATCCTGGCTGAAGGAAAGATTGTTTTTATTAACTTGCGCCAAGCGTCTTTCATATCAATTACTACTGCTTCTACTTTAACCCCGGCTTTTTTGAGGCCCTCCAGGTAAGCCTTTATAGTTGCTTTCCTGTCATCACCCAAAATCGTCAAAGGCCTCTTATCCGGTTCCAAGCGCCCTACTACGCATACAAAATCATTCCCGCTAAAGGACAGCTCATCTAAGGTTAAGACTATGGGCTCTTGAGTATCATCTGCTGGAAGACCGGACTGGATATACTTGTCTAGTAATCTTATAACCCTATTAGGAGTAAGGTGTAATATTCGGGCTGCATAGGTAAAGC
>Ga0247720_100188_pt1 | contig 28679 bp, 27 predicted proteins | sample MSEWel2015_12_15_FD_189078 | JGI IMG/M metagenome (GOLD analysis project Ga0247720, IMG submission 189078) | Subsurface sediment microbial communities from gas well in West Virginia, United States - MSEEL Well Study Marcellus 3H_2015_12_15 | ecosystem: Environmental > Terrestrial > Deep...
GGTCCAGGGTTTCCATCTCGGTCAGCTGCTGCACTTTGTCCTGCACACTGGCAGAATCAACTCCGAACCTGCGGGCCAGGTATTTGCATATGACCTCCCGCTTGGCTTCAATCTTCCCTTCCGCACGTCCTTCCGCACGGCCTTCCGCACGGCCTTTTTCATACCAGCTGGTGGTCATCTGCATAATGGCGTCAACCTCCATTTTGTCCATTTTACCCAGTTCCCGGTAAAGTTGTTCTTCTTCCTCGCGGTTCAGCTTCAGGTAAGTCTCGAAAAAGACGGCCAGCAGTTCCATCCGCGCCGGGTCCAGTTTCATCCGGGCCAGCATGCGCAGGAACTCCAGCTTTACGCGCACCCTTTCTTCCGGCCTGAAGCCCATTTTGCTTAACAACGCCGCTGCTACCGGATTATCACTATGTATGTACTCCCGCCAGTCAAGTTTTTTCAACTCCAGCTTGTAAAACCGGAAATTCAGGACATCCAGGAAGGGGAAGGCAATCCCGAAAATGTCCGGTTCATCCCGTACCCGGTCGTAGCCGAACACGGCCACCGGTAATATCTTCCGCCGGTACTTCTCGTCTCCTTATATTCTTTCTGGTTTAAAAAAAGGCCAAAACCACAAACCCCGCCAGATCCACCAGCACGTCCACCGCCCGGCCGGTGCGGCCGGGAACAAATGTCTGGTGCCACTCGTCCAAGGCACCCACAAGAATCACGATCACCCCGGCCAGCATCCAGCGCCGCCGGCCGCCAGAACCAGTACCGCCCAGGGCGGCGGCCAGGGCCATACCCAGCGCGCCGCAAAGAAGCACATGCGCCCCCTTGCGCAGCCAGAACTGGATGAAATCCGCCGGGGCACGGCGGCTGTCCACCAGCCGGCCGCTGTAGGAAAGCTAACCGGCGGCAGTTCCCGCACCCTTTCCACCAGGCCGGCGTGGCGCCATATCTCCGGCCGCAGGTCCTGCCCGGCAAAGGGCTGGCTGGAAAAATAGGCGATGGCCAGCAGGCAGGCCCCAACCAGCAGCCACCGCCACCAGTATTTTTTGGAAACCACCTGCAACACCTGGCCTGACCGTTTTTCCCTGGAAAAACAATCAACACGTACCCCAAAAAGCTTTCCTATCTGGACCGGTACAAAGGTCTCGCACGGATAAAATTCATCCCGCGCAGAAAGGCCCGCCGGAGGACACCCTCCAGGTACAGGTACTCGTCCAGCCTAAGGAACCGGCAGGTTCCGGCGAATACCAGCAGTCCGGCCAGGGCATCTCCGGCCAGCCGCAGGGCCAGGGCCGCCGTGCCCCCCGCCAGCACCCTGGCCAGAAACCCGTCCGCCAGCGCCGCCGCCCCGCCGGCCAGAAAGGAGGCCAGCGCCGCGCCGGCGGCAAAGACAAGAAGGCCCCGCACATCCAGGCCGGGCACCCGCCGGGCCAGGAGATAAAACAGCGCCACCACGTTGAAAGTGGCCGCCATGGAGTTGGCCAGGGCCAGGCCCCCGTGGGCCAGGGGGCGGATGAGCACAAGGCTTAAGGCCAGGTTCAGGAGCACCGTAGCCACCCCCACCTTCACCGGGGTGGCCGTGTCCTGCAGGGCGTAAAACCCCCGGGTGAGCACCGGCCCCAGGCACTGCCCGGCCAGGCCGAAGGAAAAGCAGAGAAGGGCGAAAACGGTCATGGCCGCGTCCTGTTCGTCAAAGGCGCCGCGCATAAAGAGCAGCTTTACCACCGGCTCCCGCAGCACGGCCAGGCCCACCCCCGCGGGCAGGGCGGCAAGCAAAACCGTTTTCACCGCCCGCAGCAGGGCGCGGGCGTAGCCGCCGCTGTCCCCGGCGGCGGCCCGGCCGGAGAGGGTGGGAAAAATGGCCGTGCTCAGGGCCATCACCAGCACCCCCTGGGGCAGCAGGATGAGCTTGGAAGCGTAATTGAGCGCCGAAATGCTGCCCTCGGGCAGGCCCGAGGCCAGGATGCGGTCGATGATCAGGTAGACCTGGCCGATCCCCGTGCCCACCATCACCGGCAGCATCAGCCCCAGGGCCCGCTTCAGGCCGGGGTGGCGGAACTCCAGGGAGGGGCGGAAAACAAACCCCGCCCGCCGCAGGTAGGGCAGCTGCAGCAGCAGGGCGGCCAGGTAACCCAGCAGGGTTCCCGCGGCCACGGCGACAATGCCGAACTTCAGCCCGGCCAGGATGGAAGCGACGATGAAGACATTGGTGACCACGGGGCCCAGGGCCGGCGGCCCGAAGATGTTGTTGGCGTTCAGCAGGCCGTAGAAGAGGTTGGCCAGGGAGAGAAAGAGCACCCCGGGCAGCATGACCGCCAGCAGGGAGGCTGCCAGCCGGGCCGTGCCCTCCGGCAGGCCCGGGGCCACCAGCCAGACAATCTGCCGGGCGCAGGGCACGCCGGCCAGCACCACCGCCAGCAGGACCAGGCCCAGCAGAGTGGAGAAGACGGCAAAAAGCCGCCAGGCCTCGCCCCTTTTGCCCGCCGAAGCGTAAGAGGCAAAGAGCGGCACCGCCGTCACGGTGAGCGCCCCGCCCAGCACGGCAAAAATGACATTGGGCACGGTGAAGGCCACCAGGTAGGCGTCGGTGGCCGCGCTGGCCCCGAAGACGTAGGCGAGGGCCACTTCCCGGCAGAAACCCAGGACTTTGGAAAGCAAAGTAAAAACGGCGATCACCGCCGTGGCCCGGACAATGGTATTAGAACGGCTCATTTTCCTGCACCAGCAATAAGTAATCCATTTTCGTCCTGCCAATGATAGGAGTAAGAATATTCTTCATTAGACACATACTGCCTTATATAAAGAATCGTATTGTTATGCAAGCTGGCCCGAATTTTTATATAATAGAAATCAATTCCCTGCCTGAAGTCCTGCACCTCATAAGTATATTGACAACCCTGGACTTATTCAGCAATTCTAATATCTTGAGCACGATCTATTTCACCAATCTTTTTTTTGAGCCCTTCAAAGCTGCGCTGATAAGCCTTCCATCCGGCTTATCCTTATATTTAGACCGTGCTTGTCCTGGTATTTCAAGCATCTTTTGTCCTGTTCGGGCTGTAACTCTTCTATGGCGTTAACATTCGGTACTGGAACGAAGATGTTCCGGCGAATGTAGCGACCAGCCCTTCGACCAGGCCCTTTTCATGGGCTGCTCCGGGGTTGCAAAACCGCACCTTGTTCCACACAAATGAAAACACCGGCAGCTCTACACCTGCCGGGTCTGACCGCTTTCTGTGTTCGTCTAATTGTTCTTCCGCACCGCCTCGTTAAGAGCCTGCAAGCTGTATTAGATTTTGTTTATGAAGTTACGTCAGCCTCATACTGATACGGAACCACTATTTTCAAATCCGGATGCGGGACATATTTAAAATCGTCCGGGTTTCTGGTATATAGCGGCAATTTATAGGCTATTGCGGTGGCCGCTATGTAACAATCTTCTACGTGGTGTTCACGGTACTCGGCAGAGTGGCGTGATAGGAGGCCCGCAATGTAAGCAACTTCCTAGTTGGTATCGAGAATGTCACACATTAAAGGGAGATTTTCCAGTATTCGTTTTTCTTCTTGCGCTGATATATTCTTATATGCTTGCCGCTGATTCTTAGGGCGGGAACTTCTTTGCGAACGAAAATAATCAACCAAAATATTGGTATCCAGCAAAATTCGCATGTGTTACCGCCCCGAAAAGAAGGAATCATCCTTATCAGCCCAAATACCCTTTAGTGCTTCGGCAGCTGCTTTCCTCCGGGCAATCTGCCTCCGCTTCCAGGGATTTATAATGATATATACAGATTTTTTAGAGGTGGTTTCCGATTGTTTTTGTTTTTTGGGACTGAACATAGTGAACACCCCTGAAGATTATCCTTCGACTAAATTGTGAGTTCCTCTCATAACCCGCTAAATCTCTTTGAGTTGCTTTACTCCAGTTGATTTTTTAGTTTTCACTAATAGAATCACTAATAGGATTATCCCATGAATTTATACCGCTGTAAAGTCACTTCCCATGTACCACCGTAAATAGTATAGCCTTGCCGCCGCCGGCTATCACGGAGCTCGATGTACATTAGTAAAGCGCCCTGCCAGGTGATATATTCCGCGAAAGGAATTTTTATCCCCTGTTTTACCCGGGGTAAGATCTCTGCCGCTTTTTTACCACATAGCCAGCCGGGATAAGAAAGTGTTATTTCCGCTGTTCAGGAAACTGCCTGCTCTGGGGAATACAATTTTTCAAGATACACTCACTGAGTGGCTCTGCTCAGTTCCTCCCATATGATGTTCCGGGCTTCTTCCAGGGAGTTGGCGGCAAACAGCCGCTCCAATACACGGTCCAGGGTTTCCATGTCGGTCAGCTGCTGCACTTTGTCCTGCACACTGGCAGAATCAACTCCGAACCTGCGGGCCAGGTATTTGCATATGACCTCCTGCTTGGCTTCAATCTTCCCTTCCATACGCCCTTCGGCACGGCCTTCCGCACGGCCTTCCGCACGGCCTTTTTCATACCAGCTGGTGGTCATCTGCATAATGGCGTCAACCTCCTTTTTGTCCATTTTACCCAATTCACGGTAAAGTTGTTCTTCTTCCTCGCGGTTCAGCTTCAGGTATGTCTCGAAAAAAACGGCCAGCAGTTCCATCCGCGCCGGGTCCAGTTTCATCCGGGCCAGCATGCGCAGGAATTCCAGCTTTACGCGCACCCTTTCTTCCGGCCTGAAGCCCATTTTGCTCAACAGCGCCGCAGCTACCGGATTATCGCTAAGTATGTACTCCCGCCAGTCAAGTTTTTTCAGCTCCAGCTTGTAAAACCGGAAATTCAGGACATCCAGGAAGGGGAAGGCAATCCCGAAGCTGTCCGGTTCATCCCGTACCCGGTCGTAGCCGAACACGGCCACCGGTAATATCTTCCGCCGGTACTTCTCGTATAACCGGCTGAAGTAAACAAACATCCGCTCGTTAAAATTCTTTTGCACATACGATTGTGGTTCAATGTGTACCAGAATCAAACCGGGTTGGCCCTTGAGACTGGTTTCCACCAGAATGTCCACTTTGTGCCTGTCACCGGCTGCAACATCGGTGAAGATTTCCTGCTGGAGAAACCTGATCTGGGTCAGGTCTATGGATCGGGCGGCTTCCGGAAAGAACAACTCCATGAATTCGGTGAAAAATGTTTCCAGCAATTCTTTAAACAGGCGGTCATGGTCGATCTGATTTTCAGTCATCGAGCCGTCTCCTCATATTCTTTCTGGTTACAGTTTACATCAGGTCCAGAAGGGTTTCAAGAAGCATGCCGCTGCCTGATTGACCGAGTAGCCCCGCTCGCCGAAAATGGTCACTTTCGGGCGCAGCCCCAGGGCCGGCACCGCCGGTAACCAGAACGCGCATAAAAAGCCTCCTCTACGCCTGCAGGTTTTTGCTTTTTTTCGAAAAGAAAAAGGCCAGGACTGCATAGCCCGCCAGGTCCACCAGCACGTCCACCGCCCGGCCGGTGCGGCCGGGAACAAAGGTCTGGTGCCACTCGTCCAGGGCGGCTACCAGAACCAGGATCACCCCCGCCAAAAACCAGCGTTTCCTGTTCAGCCCGTACAGAGCGGCGGCCAGCGACAGACCCAGTGCCCCGTAAATCACCACATGCGCCCCTTTACGCAGCCAGAACTGGATGAAATCCGCCGGGGCACGGCGGCTGTCCACCATCTGGCCGCTGTAGGAAAAGCTTACCGGGGGCAATTCCCGCACCCTTTCCACCAGGCCGGCGTGGCGCCGGATCTCCGGCCGCAGGTCCTGCTCGGCAAAGGGCTGGCTGGAAAAATAGGCGATGGCCAGCAGGCAGGTCCCAACCAGCAGCCACCGCCACCAACGCTTTCTATATGCCACCTGCAACACCTGACCTGCTATGAGTTTCTTTGATTAGTTTTATGATTTGAGGCGAATATTTTTAAACATAATTCTTCAAACACTCCGCATACTCCTGACCCACAAAAAGCAGCTACATCACCGACTCCCGCAGCACGACCAGGCCCACCCCCGCGGGCAGGGCGGCAAGTAAAACCGTTTTCACCGCCCGCAGCAGGGTTCGGGCGTAGCCGCCGCTGTCCCCGGCAGCAGCCCGGCAGAAGAGGATAGGGAAAATGGCCGTGCTCAGGGCCATCACCAGCACCCCCTGGGGCAGCAGGATGAGCTTGGAAGCGTAGTTGAGTGCCGAGATGCTGCCCTCGGGCAGCCCCGAGGCCAGGATGCGGTCGATGATCAGGTAGACCTGGCCGATCCCCGTGCCCACCATCACCGGGAACATCAGCCCCAGGGCCCGCTTCAGGCCGGGGTGGCGGAACTCCAGGGAGGGGCGGAAAATAAACCCCGCCCGCCGCAGGTAGGGCAGCTGCAGGACCAGGGCGGCCAGATACCCCAGCGTGGTCCCCGCGGCCACGGCAGTAATGCCGAACCTCAACCCGGCCAGGATGGAAGCTACCGCTCCGAAAAAATACTAATACGAATTACCTACTTGGAAGTTCGGCTATCTCCAGAATGCTGGAAACAGTTTTACTGTAACCCGGCATTCACTTGCCCCCTTGAGTAAAACCTACGCTACGTGCTAGCTGGTAACTAATGTACTGGTTGAGGCTGACGTTTTCCTCCTTAGCTTTTTCAGCCATAATCCGGTGCAGGGATTTTGGTATGCGGATTCTGATCTGGCCGGAATAGCTTTCCGGAACCGGCTCTGGTACAGGGCGACCTAACTCCAGGCAGGTTTCAATCCAGCATTTTTTGGCGTCCTCTAAATTTGCCAGGGCTTCTTCGGGCGTAGCTCCGTCAGACATGCAACCGGGAAACTGGGGAATTTCAGCAACCCATCCCCCTCCTTCTTCTTCGTGCAATTTACGAAGCTTTATCTCATAGTTTAAATTTAAGTAATACTCCAGGTCTTTCACTCGACATCACCCCCGTTTTGCAGCTTTTTAATTGCCTCAATGGCCTTTTTGACGTATACTGCTTTTAGAGGTCTATCTTTTGGTATGGTTAGTATTTCGTCAAGCTGCGGATGGTAGTAGGTAAAATGGCTTGAACCCTTGCGTGGTTGACGGCAATTAAAGCCGTATCGGATAAGCAGTTTATCGAGATCATGAAAATCAACATCATTAGGATTGCGAACAATTTTTTCGAAAAGCTTTTTGAGCTTTGGCATTAACACCCACCGCCTGCCCCTATGGTACCACATACGGTATCATGGATCAAGCTAAAATTCAACAAGCACTGCATATTCGTCTGCTGGTGACGTTTAGAATATATTTAACAGTTCCCGCCCGGCTATTTAAATCTACGTTTTTCAATTAAAGCAAGAGCCCCCTTTTCCGAGGCTCTGCTTTTTGTGGTGAACACGGCTGGTTTCGAACCTGCTCGGCAAAGGGCTGGCTGGAAAAACAGGCGATGGCTGGCAGTTAGATCATAACCTAAACTACCTGGCCCGGTTTGACAGTCCCACACTCACCAGGCCCCTCCCGCGCAGGATGGCCCGCCGGAGGAGATCTTTCAGGTACAGGTACTCATCCAGCCGGAGCACCTGGCAGGCCCCGGCAAACACCAGCACCCCGGCCAGGGCATCCGCTGCCAGCCGCAGGGCCAGGGCCGCCGTGCCCCCCGCCAGCACCCCGGCCAGGAACCCGTCCGCCAGCGCCGCCGCCCCGCCGGCCAGAAGGGAGGCCAGCGCCGCGCCGGCGGCAAAAGCCAGAAGGCCCCGCACATCCAGGCCGGGCACCCGCCGGCAGAGGCAGTAAAACAGCACCACCACGTTAAAGGTGGCCGCCAGAGAGTTGGCCAGGGCCAGGCCCCCGTGGGCCAGGGGGCGGATGAGCACAAGGCTTAAGGCCAGGTTCAGAACCACCGTGGCCACCCCCACCTTCACCGGGGTGGCCGTGTCCTGCAGGGCGTAAAAGCCCCGGGTGAGCACCGGCCCCAGGCACTGCCCGGCCAGGCCGAAGGAAAAGCAGAAAAGGGCGAAAACGGTCATAGCCGCGTCCTGCTCGTCAAAGGCACCGCGCATGAAGAGCAGCTTCACCACCGGCTCCCGCAGGGCGGCCAGGCCCACTCCTGCGGGCAGGGCGACAAGCAAAACCGTCTTCACCGCCCGCAGCAGGGTACGGCTAAAACCAGCACCGTCCCCGGAAGCGGCCTTATTTGACAGCGTGGGGAAAATCGCCGTACCCAGGGCCATGACGATCACCCCCTGGGGCAACAAAATGAGCTTGGAAGCATAATTGAGCGCCGAAATGCTGCCCTCGGGCAGGCCCGAGGCCAGGACGCGGTCGATGATGAGGTAGACCTGGCCGATCCCCGTGCCCACCATCACCGGCAGCATCAGCCCCAGGGCCCGCTTCAGGCCGGGGTGGCGGAACTCCAGGGAGGGGCGGAAAACAAACCCCGCCCGCCGCAGGTAAGGCACCTGCAGCACCAGGGCGGCCAGGTAACCCAGCAGGGTCCCCACGGCCACGGCGGTGATGCCGAACTTCAGCCCGGCCAGGATGGAAGCTACGATGAAGACATTGGTGACCACGGGCCCCAGGGCCGGCGGCCCGAAGATGTTGTTGGCGTTCAAGAGGCCGTAGAAGAGGTTGGCCAGGGAGAGAAAGAGCACCCCGGGCAGCATGACCGCCAGCAGGGAGGCCGCCAGCCGGGCCGTGCCTTCCGGAAGGCCCGGGGCCACCAGCCAGACAATCTGCCGGGCGCAGGGCACGCCGGTCAGCACCACCGCCAGCAGGACCAGGCCCAGCAGGGTGGAGAAAACGGCGAAAAGCCGCCAGGCCTCGTCCCTTTTGCCCGCCGAAGCGTAGGAGGCAAACAGCGGCACCGCCATCACGGTCAGCGCCCCGCCCAGCACGGCAAAGATGACGTTGGGCACGGTGAAGGCTACCAGGTAGGCGTCGGTGGCCGCGCTGGCCCCGAAGACATAGGCCAGGGCCACTTCCCGCAAGAAACCCAGTATTTTGGAGAGCAAAGTAAAAACGGCGATCACCGCCGTGGCCCGGGCCACAATATTGATCCGGCTCATTTTGTGACACCTGCTCGTCCCATTAATGCATTCCGGGCCGGGCCCACCCCGGCCCCCCAACAAATTTTACCGGCCGGGCCCGACCTTTTCAAGACCCGGGAGCCTTCAGGCCCTGCAGGTACCCATCCAGCCCCCGCCGCCGGAGCTCCTTTAATACCGCCTTTAAGTCCTGCACCCGCCGCTTGTCGGCCACCAGCACCACGTCGGGCGTATCCACCACCAGGGTGTCCTCCAGCCCGAAGGTCACCACCAGCCTGCCCCCGCCGTCACTGCGAACGATGGCCCCCCTGGTGTCCACCAGCACCGCTTGCCCCTGCACCAGGTTGCCGTCCGCATCCTTCCCGGCCACCCGCTCCAGGGCCGTCCAGGTGCCCAGGTCGTCCCAGCCGAAATCCCCGGGCACGGCCCAGACGTTGTCCGCCTTTTCCATGACGCCGTAGTCAATGGATATCTTCGGCAGGCGGGGGAAATGTTCGGCCAGGGCGGCGTCAAAGTCCGCCGTCCCCACGGCCTCTGCCACGGGCCGCATGCCGCAAGCCAGCTCGGGCAGGTGGCGCTCCACGGCCTCCAGGATGGCCCGCACCTTCCAGACAAACATCCCGCTGTTCCACAGGTACTCCCCGGAGGCGAGGAAGGCCACGGCCGTCTCCAGGTCCGGCTTTTCGGTAAACTTCCGCACCCTCAAAGGGCGCCCCCTTTCCACCCGTGAAAGGGGGCCGACGTGGATGTAGCCGTACCCCGTCTCCGGGCGCGTGGGCCGGATGCCGATGGTGACCAGGCCCCCGGTCTCCCGGGCGGCGGTCACGGCGTCCCGGATGACCTCTGCAAACCGGGCCTCGTCCAGGATCATGTGGTCCGAGGGCAGGACCACCATCACGGCCTCCGGGTCCCGGGCCCCGATGACGGCGGCCGCCAGGGCGATGCACGGGGCCGTGTCCCGCCCCACCGGCTCCGCCAGCAGGTTTTCCGGCGGCAGGCCGGGCACCTGCTGGCGCACCAGCCCCCGGTACCGCCTGCCGGTCACAATGTAGATATCCGGCCAGGGAGCCAGCAGCCCGGCGCGGCGCACCGCCTGCTGCAGAAGGGTCCCCTCGCCGGCCACCGGCAGGAACTGCTTGGGCTTCTCCGCCCGGCTGTAGGGCCAGAAGCGCTCACCCGACCCGCCGGCCATGACCACCACGCTGCAGCGCACGACGATAAACGTCCTCCTCTGCTTTATTCTCGTCTAATCCAATTCTTAAACATATCTATAGTCAAATTAGTGTAGAGTCTTCATTTTATTAATTAAGTTTTTAGATGTTTTCATTCACCATACATTTTCATGTAATACTCCCTGTACTCCCCGCTCTTGATCCGCTCCCACCAGAAGCGGTTTTTAACATACCACTCCACCGTTTCCGCCAGCCCCTCCTCAAAGGTGTAGCGCGGCCGCCAGCCAAGTTCGCGCGTGATTTTCGAAGGGTCAATGGCATAACGCCGGTCATGCCCGGGACGATCCTTCACAAAGCGGATGAGACTTTCCGGCTTGTTCAAAAGACGCAAGATCATTTGCACCACTTCAATATTTGGACGCTCCCCATGGCCGCCGATGTTATATATCTCCCCTGGCCTCCCCCGGAAAAGAACCAGCTCCAGCGCCCGGCAGTGGTCCTCCACGTGCAGCCAGTCCCGCACGTTCAAGCCGTCGCCGTATACGGGCAGGGGCCGGCCCTCCAGCGCATTGGTAATCATCAAGGGAATTAGCTTTTCCGGGAACTGGTACGGCCCGTAGTTGTTGGAGCAGCGGGTGACGATCACCGGCAGGCCGTGGGTGCGGTGGTAAGCCAGGGCCAGGAGGTCGGCGGCGGCCTTGCTGGCGGAATAGGGGCTGGAGGGCTTCAAGGGGCTTTCCTCCGTAAAGCGCCCCTCCGGCCCCAGGGAGCCGTAAACCTCATCGGTGGAAACCTGGATGAAGATCACGGGCCTTTCTGCCCCGGCCGCAGCCCGCCCGTTCAACCTCTCCTTCCAGTATGCCACGGCCGCGTCCAACAGCACCTGGGTGCCCCGCACGTTGGTCTCGACGAAGGGCGAGGCATCCATAATGCTGCGGTCCACGTGGGATTCGGCGGCAAAGTTAATAACCGCATCCACTCCCCCGGACATGATGTCGCTGACCAGGTGACGGTTGCAGATATCGCCGCGAATGAAAGAATAACGCGGGTGGCTTTCAAGACCGGCCAGGTTTTCCAAATTGCCTGCATAGGTAAGTTTGTCCAGGTTGATTACCGAAACCCCGGGGCGGGCCCGCAGGATATAACGGATGAAGTTGGATCCGATGAATCCTGCCCCGCCGGTAACCAGCAGCTTCATGGCTGGATCCGCTCCTTTAAGTACCTTTCCAGGGCCTCCTCCCACGGCGGGAGGAGACAGCCGGTGGTTTCCTTCAAGGGAAAAGGGTCCAGCACCGAGTAGAGCGGTCTTTTTGCCGGGCGGGGAAATTCCGCCGTGGAGCAGGGGGCCAGTTCCACCTCCAGGCCGGCCAGCTGGAATATGGCCGCCGCAAATTCGTACCAGGTGGTGCTGCCGCTGTTGGTGACGTGGTAGGTGCCGTACCGGCCGCTTTCCACCAGGCCGGCAATGGCCCTGGCCAGATCTACCGTATAGGTGGGGCAGCCCCGCTGGTCGCTGACCACCCGGGCGGCGTCCCTTTCCCGGCCGATCCGGAGCATGGTCTCCACGAAGTTCCTGCCCCCGGGGCCGAAGAGCCAGCTGGTGCGCACGATGAAGTATCTGCCACCGGCGTCCACCACCGCCCGCTCTCCCCAAAGCTTACTGTGGCCGTAAACGTTCAAAGGATTTGGGGAATCATAAACGCCGTATGGTTCACCCTTTTCACCGTCAAAAATATAATCTGTGCTGACATGCACCAGTACGGCATCCACTTCCCGGCAGGCTAAGGCAAGATTCTTTGCACCCAGACCATTTACTAAAAATGCCTGCTCGCATCTAGTTTCTGCACCATCCACGTCGGTAAAGGCAGCGCAGTTGACCACCAACCGGGGCCGCAGCTGCCACAGGGCTGTTCGCACCGCCGCGAAGTCGGTGATGTCCAGTTCCCGGCGGGAAAGGGGCAGCACTTCTTCCCCGCGCCGCCCGAACTCCGCGGCCACCGCCTGGCCCAGCATGCCGGCAGCACCGGTGACCAGCACCCGCCTAACCATGCCGCACCTCCCAGGAATAGGGAATGGAGGGGTCGTTATAGGGCAGGCGGTATTCGTCGGGCTGTTCGTAATTGTACAGTTCCGTGGGGAAATTGACGATTAAGGCCGTCTGGTTACCTTCGGCGGTAAAACCGTGATAAACCCCCGGCGGGATCTTCAAAAGGCAGGGGTTGAGGTAGCCCAGGTGGAACACATTGACCATCCCTCTTGTGGGACTGCCCTCCCGCGGGTCGTAGAGCACCACTCTGGCCATGCCCCCCACGCAGACAAAGTGGTCCCACTGGATTTTGTGGTAGTGCCAGGCCTTGATCACCCCCGGGTAGCAGGCGGTGATGTAGGCCTGCCCGAACCTGTCAAACTCCGGCCAGTCGGAGCGCAGCATCTCCATGAGAAAGCCCCGCTCGTCGGGGATCAGGCGCAGCTTCTTTACCTGCACGCCGTCGATCAGCTCCATAAAAAATCCCTCCTGCTCTTAAATTACCACTTCCGCGTCGTCGCCCACAAAGAGGCGCAGGGCCCGGCGGCGGCCGCCGGCCCGGACCACGCGGGTGTTGCTCCCGATAAGGCTGTCCTCGATGTGCTCCACGTCCACCAGGCGGCAGTTCTCCAGCACCACCGCATGTTCCAGGGAAACCCGCTCCAGGCGGCTGCCGCCGGCAATGGCAGTATAAGGACCTATAAAAGAATCAATAATCGTAACTCCGCTGCCGATGACCACCGGCCCCCGGATGACGCTGTTCACCACCCTGCTGCCCTCCCCTATTTCCACCCGTCCCACCACCTGGCTTGTGCCGTCCACCTCTCCCCGGATGTCCCGCCGGGCAAACTCGTCCAGCACCACCCGGTTGGCCTCCAGGATATCGTCCTTTTTCCCGGTGTCCAGCCACCAGCCCTCCAGGATGCGGGCTTCCACAGGGCAGCCCATATGGATGAGCTCCTGGATGGCATCAGTGATCTCCAGCTCCCCCCGCCAGGAGGGTTTGATACGTTCAATCGCCATATGTATCGCTGGCCTGAAGAGATACACGCCCACCAGGGCCAGATCGCTGGGCGGCTCCTTTGGCTTTTCAATCAGTTGAATAACGCGGTTTTGGCCGTCCAGCACGGCCACGCCAAAGGCCCGGGGATCTTTTACCCTTTTGAGCAGGATGAGGGCGCCGGCTTCACCAGCGGCAAAGTCCCGCACGAAGGCCCCGACGCCGCCCTGGATGAGGTTGTCCCCCAGAAACATCAAAAAGGGCGACTCTCCCAGGAATTCCCGGGCCGTCTTCACGGCGTGGGCCAGCCCGGCGGGAGTCTCCTGCAGTAAGTAGGTGATCTTTATTCCCCAGCGGGAACCGTCCCCTACGGCGTCTTTCACGTTTTCGCCCGTTTCCGGTGAAATGATTACCCCCACATCATCTATCCCCGCCGCTGCGACCTGCTCCAGCACGTAAAAAATGATCGGCTTGTTGGCCACGGGGATCAGCTGCTTGGCCGTGGTGTAGGTGAGGGGCCGCAGGCGGGTACCGCGCCCGCCAGATAAGACGAGGGCTTTCAAGTTTTCTCTCCTCCTTTTTCTCCTGGCCAGAAATGTTTATGCATACTAAATCTTCTTTTTAAACTAACTGGCAACTTATTTTCCATAAGGCCAAGCCTGTAGCCGACATACTTGGCCAATGTAAGCGACAAGGTGTAAGGAATCCACCTGTAATGCCGGTGACGCAGAAGCCATGCCAACTGTTCCCTCACAAATTTAAAACCCTCGCCCTCTGCCCTGGCGTAATCCAGAAGCCACCTGTTCATGCTCAAGGAAGCACCAATGTCGAAATATCGTCTGAACTGCTGGGCTATGCTGTAGTTGTGCGAGTGCCAGACTGCTGCCCCGGGCACATAGGCAACCTTATAGCCCTGCAGGATTAATTTCGCCGCCAGGACCATGTCTTCGTTCATAATGATTTTTTCGGGAAACCCGCCCACCGCTTCGAATTCGCGCTTCCTGACCGCAGAGCAAACATCGCTGAAGAAGAAGGTTTTTATTCCCAACTGCGGCAGGTCCTCTTTACTTTTAATCATTACCGTCTCCGGATAATTGAATAGCCGGGCAAACTTTTCCGGGGGCACGGCGTCGTTCCTGGCCAACTGCCGGCCAAAGGACGCAACTATTAACGGATCTGACGGGTCTGCCAGGGGCCCGACGAGTTTCTCTAAAAACGTGTCATCCGCCGGCAGCGCGTCCTGCGTCATAAAGACCAGCACATCACCGGCAGAGAGTTTCGCGCCCAGGTTCCGCGTGCCACCGTGATCAAAAGCTTCCCTTTCAATAACCAGCGTCCTGCATCCCATTTCACCAGCTATTTCCATCGTTCGGTCCCCAGAAGAAGAATCCACTACAATTATTTCCTCCGGAGGCAGCGTTTGCTGCTTGAGCCTCAGGACAAGCTCCGCGATGAATTTTTCTGCGTTAAGGGTGGGGATGATTATAGAAACCCTCATCTGCCACGCTCCCTGTAGACAGCCTTTAGTACTTCATAAACTCCTCGTGCAGTCTTTTCCCAGGTAAAAAGCCTAGCTCTTTCCAGGCCTTTCTGGCGGAGATAATTTCTAAGGTTTTCGTCTCTGCTCAATCTGCATATGGCCTCAGCGATGCTCTCCGTGCTATATGGATCAATGTAATAAGCCGCGTCACCGCACACTTCCGGCAATGAGGATGTATTTGAGACTATCACCGGGCAACCGCAGGCCATCGCTTCTAACGGCGGCAAACCGAAGCCTTCGTATAATGAGGGATATATTAAGGCCGTGGCGCCTGAGTAAAACGTTGGAAGCTCCTCAGCGGGAATATAATCAAGGAACCTCACACGTTGAAGACCCAAGTTTTTCGCCTCGTATTTTAGAGTTTTTATATATTCTTTTCTCCCCCCAAGCACGACAAGCTCTAACTCAGGTACAATGCAGTTAACCTTTGAAAACGCCTGCAGGGCTTTGCTTATGTTTTTATGCGGATAGGATGCTCCCACGATTAATAAGTATTTTCTCAGGCCGTATTTTCTAATTAGTTCTTTCATGGCCCTATCATCTTGCATCCTCTTAAACCGGCTATGGTGGTCTATACCATTGTAAACTACATAAATTTTCTCAAGGGCAACTTTATAATAATCGTGGATATCTTGGCGGGTGTTATTTGAAACTGTAATTATAGCTGCGGATTTTTTTAATATCCGGGGAAGGATATATGTAAAATACCACTTTTGATAAGGATGCTGGTGGGGGAACATAATAGATAAAATGTCGTGCACCGTAATAACCTGTCTTGAACAGCTATTATAAAGACCATGATGAGTTGTGGAGTAGACAATATCTAAGTTTCTCGAAACCCTTGGGAAGATAGCCCAATTCCAAACAAACCGGATAAAAGCTGCTTTTTTGCCGTATTTTGGTTGAACGAGAGCGGGAATTTTTCTAATCGTTAAGTCTGCGTTTTCACCTGCACCACCAAGCGCTTCCGGATATGAAGTGTATATAACCAACTCATCGCCCTCATTCGAAGCAATCCTGGCAAGTCTTGAAACTACATTAATCGTATAAATCCCCAAACCCGATGGCTTATCATCAAGTATGCTTGCATTAACAGCTATTTTCATAATCATCCCTGCCATTTAATAGTGATCCCAGAAGCAATTCCTTTCAAAACGGCAACAGCGCACCGCCATTTGCCCGTGAAGATCCGGCGACCGACACGGAGCAGGTGAAAGAATACGGCCACCGGCAAACGCCAGGGATAGTAGCGCCGCACGATCAACAGAGAGTTACGCGTGGCGTAATATTCCACGAAGGGGCTCTTGTAGCCAGATGAAGCGTTTTCCTTGTGCCAGACCTTTGAGCGTGGGCAGTAAACCAGCCGGTACCCGGCTTGCCTGGCACGTATCTGCCACTCAACGTCCTCACCGTACATGAAAAACGTTTCGAGCATCATTCCTATTCTTTCGATGACGACTCTATTGCTCAACAATGAAGCTCCTGTCACATAACCCACTTCAAATGCTCTATCCCACTGGCCACGGTCCTCTTGAAGCCACCCATAAAAATGGGACAAACCCTGCCAAAAATTGAATCGTCCTCCTCCTGCTGTTTGCAGAACGTTAGGTTTATCATAGTAGTAAATCTTTGACCCCACTATGCCAGTTTTCTCATCGCCTTCCGCTAGTCTGACCATTTCCGTCAGGGCATCCCTGTCCACCACCGTGTCGTTATTCAGGAGCCACACATACCCTGCCCCACGCGTCAAAGCGTACCTGATGCCCACATTGTTTCCTCCGGCATACCCCAGGTTGGCCCCGGTCTGGATGAGAACCATCCGGCGGTTGGGGGGTATGGCCTCGATCTCCGCCTCCAGCTCCGTCAGGCCGCCGGCCTCCGCGGTGGCCCGGTCGTACTTGTGCCAGCTAAATCCTTGAGCATATCAAATTAGGGTCTTGTGATAAAGTAGCCCAGGTCGGTTATTAATCTTCCTTAGTTTCTTAGACGACTACTACGAAGTAGGTGAATATTTATGTGATCAGTGAAAGAATAGTTTTTTATGGTAGATGTAGGAGCTACGCTCCTAACCGTATCAAGGGCAGCGCCCCCTAATCGAAAATGCATGATACATACCAAAAAAAGATAACTGCTAAGGATGATAAACGTAGGATTATTGTGGTGCTCTTCAAATAGGAATAGTCCAAATGTATGTAAGGCTAATAAATTTTCCAGCCTAGGAGACCGTTCCAGAAATAGCCTGATAATCAATATCACCATAGATAATAACATGATTGCCGATGGTAATATGCCGAAGACAAGGGCAGTATGGAAAAAAGCATTGTGGGTTGCACGCGCTCCTCCAATGGCAATCATCTCTTCTCGTGCTGTCTCCCACCCAAGTCCCAAAGGGTGTTGAATAGCCAGATCCATTGCAAGTAAATTTGTTAAGAGCCGCTCATGTAAGTTAATTTCAACGTTGCTTTGATCTAACCACCGCTCCCACCCACCAGGAGGCCCCACCCAGTACACAGCAAGCGAAACTAAAAAGGCCATTGCCAACATTTTTATCAAAAATGATTTTTTCAACCATATGCTCAATAACAGGCCGATTACCAAGGTCAGAACAGATACTAGGACAGCTGAACGAGTATAAGTAAAAGCGCCACCCAGGAAAAGAAGCCCAAGGCTTAAAATAAGCCACACAAGTCTCTTATTTTCGGCCAGTACCACGTACAAAGCGACCGGAATTACAAGACTAACCACTGCCGCCGCACCGTTCGGATGCCCGTGCATTCCCGGCGTGCGAAAATTCCCGTAAATGTAAGAAGTAGCAGAATCCTGTGCAGCGAGGCCAAGATTCTGCGTTAGTTCTTTCAACCCAAAGAACTGAAGGCCCAAGACTAAGACGTTAAACGCTGCTCCGTACCATAGACCGTAAATGAAGCTAAGCCGGCTTGATGGATGTTTGCATATTTGGTAGATAGCATACGCCCAAGGCAAGGCAAGAATCCACCGTATACTCAGTACGAGCGTTGTCTGCCATTCATTCACTAAACCGATATATGCCCAGGTAATAAACACCAATCCTACTAGGGACGTGCAAACCCAAAAAACTTTTTTGTTTAATCCCACGCGTACAAAACGCCAAAATAACCAGGCCAATAAAAAGATGCCAACAATATCTGTGGCCCTCGGAGTTTTTTCCAGATAAGGTATAATGTAAAAGTTTGCCACCATTAAAAAGCCTAAAACAAAGCTAATCATATACCAACCTTTCTCCTCGCTCAAAATTGCTAATTATAGCACTTTCGTAAACTTGAATATATTGTTCGACAATGCGGCCAGGAACAAATTCTTGAGCTTTTTCAAGGCAGTTATCACGCATTATGTCTATAAGCTCAGGTTTTTGTATAAATGTATTCATCGCCTTAACCAATTCCTCAGGTCGATCAGGGTCGAAAAGAAATCCGGTTTTCCCTTCCTCAATCAGTTCGGGAATTCCTCCTCTCCGTGAACCGATTACAGGCACGCCATGAACGTAAGCTTCAAAAATCGTTCGGGGAAGAGGTTCGTGCCATAGCGAAGGGACTATCAGAACATCTACTTGAGGGAAAAACTCTTCGGGCCGGACAAACCCCATAAATTGGATGCTCTCTAAGCTGCTTTCTTTTAAATATTTTTCATACTCCGGGCTTCCCAGGCCAGCTATGCTCAAGGTCCAAGTTCCTTCCGGGAGCATTCGCACGACTTCCAAGATAACTTCAACACCTTTTGTAGGGTGCAACCTGCCGATATATCCAAAACGAACACAAGGCTGTCTATTCACGCTTGCTTGAAAGCCGAAAGTTTCGCGCTCATATGCATTAAAGATGACTTCAGCCCGAGCACGGGGGAAAAATCCTAAAGAAGTATGTTTTTCAAGGATAAACCTACTGTTTCCAACAACTATGTCAACAAGCTCGGAATATTTACGCCGAGGAATGGAGTACAGCCAGCAAAGTGTACATTGTTTTTCACAGTTTCTACCTCTTGAAAACATGCTTGATTTTGGGCAAAGCAAATAATAATCTCTTATCGTATGCACCAGGGGCAATTTTCTTGTCTTAACGGTGCGCCAAACTGCAACCGAAAAACAGGAAAGATTGTTCGTGTGCACCACATCCGGATTTTCAACCGCCAGTATCCTGTCAACTCCTCTGGCCATCAAGGGGTTGTAGGTGTCCAGAAGATGCCACAAGGGCTTTAAAAGGGCAGAGCCTTGTTTTTGGCCAAAGGGCCAGTATAAATTCTTAAAGCCTACGTAGTAAACCTTAACTCCATTTACTTTGTTTACCTGCACTCCACGGTTGTGGCTTGCTGAAACTACGACTGCCTCGTGCCCCTCACGCGTGAGGGCCTCCGCCAGAAACTGCACGGAACGCTCGGCACCACCCAGTACATTCGGGTAGTATAGGGTGTTGACAAGGAGAACTTTCATCACTTAAGCACCTCAACTATGCCAAGTCGCCCTGACAAGCCGTGTTGTATGGCCCTTATGAGACATTTTAAGCGTCTCCATAGATTTATCGGGCTTTTAAAAGTAACGAATCCATAAAACGTAAGCCAACTCAGGTAAATGAGCATGTTTAACCTGTAAATGAAATGTGATTTTACATAATGCGTTATCTCAAGATTGACACGGTTTCTGGTGGTATAGTAAAGACGAACTTCATTTGAACTCGGATCGATCAATGGGTGGAAACGAGCTGTTTTGATGTGCCACGATTGTTCTAAATCTTCCACCTCGCTGAAGGCACATAAATAAATGCGCCCTCCATGCTGTATGATACGGGATGTATATTCGTGGTCGTCGCTGTACACATAAAATTGTTCGCTGGGGAACCCTATTTCCCCAACCCAACTCCGGTGAAATAAAAGACCACCATAGGGTGCATAGCCAACGGAAATAAGCGGGTACCTGCAGTTTGATAAATCATAATTGCCAAGCGTCTTTCTCCTCTTTCGTAGCCGCCTTACGATTTTCTGCGGAACATCTTTAAGATGAAAACCCAAAAACGAATTCGCCTTAATGCCCACCCTGAATCCTTCATGAACAGCTTCAACATATTCTTTCCGGTCCCGCCTTAACGAAAGCAGTACGTTGTTCGGATCTTCCCCTAAAGCTTCGTAAGCGCGTAACAGCCGCACCAGGCAGTACTGTTCAGGTCTATTGTCGTCATCCAGTAGCCAGAAAAATTCCGCGTCTGTGTTTAGCGCGGCCTCAATACCCACCTTAAACCCATTAGCCGAACCAGTGTTCTCTTTGAGCCTTATAACCTTAATTTTATCGCTTCCCAGTTGGCTAACAAGTCCGGGAATATCATCATCAGAGCCGTTGTCCACGACAATGATATCGCTAATTGCCGGATGATGGGAAATAACAGTGGTAAGAACTTCTCTGAGCAACTTCCACCTTTTCCCGTACGTCACGGTTACAACACAAACCTTTCTCAAAGAGGGTATCACCTCTTCCTTACCATAAAAAATAACTTCTTCACCCAGTAGCAAATGAAAAGTGGTTCTACGGGATGTTAGATCTCAACTAGTGCGAAATAATTGTAACTTTCGCAGGCTTAAACAGAAATACTTAAGCCCGGTGCACAGTTCTACCTTGGGACAATAGCCAATGAGCCTGCGCGCTTTGCTGATATCTGCGTGGGTATGCGGCACGTCTCCCGGCTGAACAGGGAGGTACTCAATCTTTGCTTGCACACCCAGTTCTTTCTCTAGAATTTCTACCATCTCTCGTAGGGTTACGGGACGGCCATTCCCAAGGTTGATTACTTCATATCCGGTTTCTGTATAATTTATTGCCGCTACTATGCCGTCAACGATATCGTCGATATACGTGTAGTCTCGCCGGGCGGTACCGTCGCCGTAGAGGGGTATGGGCTCTCCTTTCAGCATCATTCGCGCAAATTTATGGATCGCCAGGTCAGGACGCTGACGGGGGCCATAGACGGTGAAAAGACGCAGCGCAATAAACCGTATACCGTAAAGGTGACTATATACATGCCCCAGAAGTTCCCCGGCCACTTTTGTGGCGGCATAAGGGCTGATGGGCAGCAAAACATTATCGTCCTCACGCCAGGGCAAGTTTGGGTTTACTCCGTAAACGCTTGAAGAGGAAGCAAAGATAAACTGCTTCACACCCCACTCTCTGGCCAATTCCAGCATGTTTTGGGTACCCCGGACGTTTACCTCCTGGTAAGTGACTGGATCTTTCAGGCTATGCCGCACCCCGGCTTTAGCCGCAAGGTGAACAATGACGTCGTAATCTCCGCTCAATCTGGACTTCAGTGTTGCCAGATCCCGGATATCTGCCCGCACCAGAACATAGTTTGGATGTTGCAAATGGGGCTCGATATTCTTTTCCTTAATGGCCGGGTCATAAAAAGAGTCAAAGTTGTCCACTACCGTGACCCGCCAGTCTTCTGCCAGGAGCCGGTCCACCAGGTGGCTTCCAATGAAACCCGCTCCCCCGGTAACCAGAGCGTGTTTCATCTCCCCACCCCCAGGTAGATGAAACCTGCCTGGCGAACCTGCTCCTGGTCAAGAAAATTGCGTCCGTCTACAAGCACGGGCTGGTTCATCCGTTTGGCAAGAACAGACAAGTTCAAATGCCGGTATGTTTCCCATTCCGTGGCCAGAATCAGGGCATCGCATCCTTCAGCCAGGGTGTAAGGATCATCCGCATAATCCACCGGCAACTCTCTCAAGGCCAGTCTGGCCCTGGGCATGGCGACCGGGTCGTGCACCTTTACATGGGCCCCACGCTCGGTAAGGATACGAACCAGCTCCAGAGCGGGAGATTCCCGAATATCGTCTGTTTCCGGCTTGAAGGCCAGTCCCAGAATGCCGATAACCCGGCCGCGTAGGATTTTCAGCACTCCCTGCAGCTTTTCCACCACCAGAGTGCGCTGCCTGGCATTTACAACCCGGGCCGCTTCCACAATGGGCATGGTATAACCGTACTCCGCAGCAACCGCCAGTAAGGCAGCGGTATCCTTGGGGAGACAAGAACCTCCCCATCCCAGGCCGGCCTGCAGGAAGCGGGGGCCGATGCGGGGGTCCAAACCGATCCCCCGGGCCACCTCTTTTACATCGGCCCCAACTTTTTCGCAGAGCCCGGCAATTTCATTAATAAAGCTGATCTTAAGGGCCAAAAAAGCATTGGCCGCGTACTTTATCAACTCCGCGCTGGTGGGGTCGGTTGTAACCAGGGGAGGCAAAGAATACTCCTCCGGACGAGGCAGAAACGGGGGAGGGATGAAGGTCTGCTCCAGGATCGGCCTGTAAAGACGCCGTAAAGCTTCAACCGCCTCCGGCGTCTCGGCCCCCACGATTATCCGGTCCGGGTACAAAGTATCCCTTAGGGCCATTCCCTCTCGCAAAAATTCAGGGTTGGAAGCAACGTGGACATTCGCTTCTATCCCGCGTTCTGCCAGCGTTTTGTGCACTACATGCATAACCCGCCTGCCGGTGCCAATGGGCACAGTGGATTTTATAACCATGACATAGGTCACCCCCGGGATCATGCCCAAGGCAGCCTGGCGGGCTGCTTCTTCAACATAAGTTATGTCCGCTTCACCATTTCTTTTGGGAGGAGTGCCCACGGCAATCATGATCAAATCCGAACCGGCGACCGCACCGGCGGCATCATCAGTGAAGCTGAGCCTTTCCTTACATTTAACCAGCAGCTCTTCAAGGCCCGGTTCGTGAATCGGGCTCCTGCCCTCTCGCAAAAATCTCAGTTTTTGATGGTCTTTTTCTACACCTACCACGTGGTGACCCAGGTAGGCTAGGGCTACTGCCGTAGCAAGCCCCACGTAGCCGATTCCGATTATGGTAATACGCATTATTAAATGGCACTCCCTGGTGTAATAATAGATCAATACGCCCCCCGCCTAGCCAGCACCACTCCCACGGTGCGGATGAGCAGGGTTATATCCAGCCACAGGGACCAGTTGCGGACGTACCAGGATTCCAGGCGCAGCCGGCCCTCGAAGTCTATCTCGTTCCTGCCGACCACCTGCCAGAGGCCGGTGATACCGGGGCGGGCCAGTAAGGTAGTTTCCGCGTAGTTGCCCATGCGCAGCCGCTCCCGGGGCAGGTAGGGCCGCGGCCCCACCAGGCTCATTTCGCCCTTCAGGACGTTGAAAAGCTTGAAAAGCTGGTTCAGGCGTCTCCTTTAGAGCAACCCCTTATCCTGCAAAACTTGCCACGCGTTCCATACATCACTTTCGCCCAAATGAGGCTTTAAAGCCAGCACACCGGCCAGGACCATGCCGGTGGTACAGAGCGAATCATGCGTCCCTCAGCAGGGTCACAAACTCATTCACGCTTAACCCGGCCTGGCGAATGATGGCACGAAGCGTTCCCCGGTCAAGTTCTCTATGATCCGGAACTACCACCTGGACAAAAGGCCGGTCGCGCCTCAAAATCATGTGGCTTCCTTCCTGGCGTTTCAAATAAAAGCCGGCCTTATAAAGAGCTTTTGCGCACTCCCGGCCTGAAATAGAAGGCAGCTTACTCATACGGCAATCACGAAAGTGTCAAAACGTTCTTCCGGAACCGGGAGGCCGTCTTCTTCAAGGGCGGCAATATAACCGCGAATGGCCTCCTTTATATTAGCAATTGCTTCTTCTTTTGTTTTCCCCTGGGTTATGCAACCCGGAAGGCTTGCGCATTCAGCTACCCAATAGCCGTCTTCACCCGGGCGGATGATAACCTGTCGCACCGAAACCATCCCTCTCCTTGCAGCCAAGATGATTCTTACAATTTATATTATAAACGCATTCTAAGTGCATCCCAAATAAGTTCAATAAGCCCCCCGCCTTGCCAGGACCACACCCACGGTGCGCAGGAGCAGGGTGATGTCCAGCCACAGGGACCAGTTGCGGACGTACCAGGATTCCAGGCGCAGCCGGCCCTCGAAGTCAATTTCGTTCCTGCCGCCCACCTGCCAGAGGCCGGTGATGCCGGGGCGGGCCAGCAGGATTGTTTCCGCATAGTTGCCCATGCGCAGCCGCTCCCGGGGCAGGTAGGGCCGCGGGCCGGCCAGGCTCATTTCGCCCTTGAGGACGTTGAAGATCTGCGGCAGCTCGTCCAGGCTGAACTTTCTCAGCAGCCGGCCTACCCTGGTAACCCGGGGGTCGTTACCCTTGAGCTTGGCGTATTTCTCCCACTCTTCTTTAGCTGCGGGATTTGAAGCCAGGTACTGCCGCAGGATCTCTTCGTTGTTCAGGTACATCGTCCGGAACTTGTAGCATTTGAACTCCTTCCCTCCCCGCCCGATCCTTCTGTGGGCGAAGATCACCGGGCCGGGGGAGTCAAGCTTGACGGCCACGGCGATGGCTGCCATGAGGGGCAGGGCCAGAAGCAGGATGACCGTCCCCGCCGCCAGGTCGAAAATGCGCTTGACGAACATGTTCCAGGGGCTGGCCAGGTTGTTGTGCACCCGGAAGGCGATGGCCTGCTCTTCGAAGAAGTATTCCGCTCTGGCCCCCACCACGGGGAGGCCGAAGAGGTCGGGCACCACCATGACGGACCTGGCCGCGCGCTGCAGCCGGTTGACCAGGCCCACCAGGGCCTTCGGGTCCATGCCCGGGGCGGCCACGATGAGGTCGCGGGCGCCGGTTTGGGCCATGACTCTATCGCTGTCCCGGAAGCCTCCCAGGACCGGGAAGTGGATACCGTTCACCCGCACGCCCCGGGCCTTTTTGGCCGGGTCGTCGTCCAGGAAGCCGGCGATGCGGTAACCCAGGTATTTATCCCGCAGCAGCGCCCCGGCCACCAGCCTGCCGGTTTTGCCGGCCCCCAGGATGAGCACGGGCTGCACCCACAGGCCCAGGCGCGAAAGCAGCCTTTTTACCGCCAGGCGGCCGGCCGGTAAGAGGAAGATCCAGAAGAAATAGCTCAGGACCAGCACGGTGCGGGAAAACTCGCCGCTCAACCTGCCCAGGGAGATGGCGGCCAGCACGAGGACGAAGGCCAGGGTCACCGCCCTGACCAGGCGCCTGGTCTCCCGCCAGAAGGGCAGGCGTCGTGTGTAGAGCCCCTCGTAGGCCAGGCACAGGATGCCGGCGGCCAGCACCCACCACAGGTGATCCCCCAGGGCCGGGGGCAGCCCAGGGGGGAATACCGGGGCCACCACCGGCAGGACTTTTACCCGGACGATCACGGCCAGCACCAGGGCCGCCGCCAGGACGGCCAGGTCCACCGCCGCCAGAACCGCGGCGGCCGCCGCCTGAAAAATGGCCTGCCTGTCCCCCAGCAGGGGGAAAAGGGGTACTGCGTCCCGGCGGGCAACAAAAGGCCCCCGTGCCAGATCCTGAGGCGTTCTGGCCAAAGCTCCCACACCCCTTTCTCCAGCCGGGCCGCCTGCGGGCACCCGGCGTTCCGGCAAAAACGACGGGCGCCCAAAAAACTGGCCGCCCCTGGTAAGCGGCCGGTTGCGCCACTGGCTCCCCACCGCCCGGGCGCCCAGATACAGACAGCGGTTCACAGCTTTCCACTCACAAAATGAAATTACGACAAAAAAGCTGGCCGATCCTTCCAGGAGAAGAAAAATAATCATTACAAATATCGACAACTTTCTACAACCGAACTTCCTCTTCCTTTCCCCGCCGGTGGTAATAGTAGTAATAGTGATAATCACGGGCGGGCATTTTTACCTGGTTCAGCACCACGCCGATGATGCGGGCGCCGGCTTTGAGGAGCTGGTCCCTGGCTTCCTGAGCGATGTCCACCCGGGTGGCCGGCCGGACGACCATGATCACACCCTCCACCTGGACGGCCAGGAGGACGGCGTCGGTTACGGCCAGCACCGGCGGGGAATCCACGATCACGTAGTCGTAGCGCTCCAGCAGGGCCGGCCAGAGGGCGCGCACCCGCTCCGTGCCCAGCAGCTCCGCCGGGTTGGGCGGGATGGGCCCGCTGGTGACCAGGGAGAGGTTTTCCACCAGGCCGTTTCTGGAAACTTCCGCCGGGTCCAGGTTCTGCAGCAGGCAGCTGGTCAGCCCCCGCTGGTTCTCCACCTGAAAAAACCTGTGCTGGTCCGGCTTGCGCAGGTCGCAGTCCACCAGGACCACCCTGTGGCCCGCCTGGGCCAGCACCACGGCCAGGTTGGCCGCCGTGGTGGACTTGCCGTCCTCGGGCCCGGGGCTGGTCACCAGGATGGAGCGGCAGGGCCTGTCCAGCCCGGAAAAGCTCACATTGGTGCGCAGGATGCGGTAGGCTTCGGCCACGGGCGACCGGGACTGCTTGTGGACAATCAACTGGTAACCGTTTGCCCTAGACATTTTTACCCTCCGTGGAAGCATTATTGTGGTAGCGGCGTTCGGCCAGGGGTATCACGCCCAGCACGGGCAGTTCCAGGTGCCTGGCCACGTCCTCGGGAGTTTTGATGGTGTAGTCCAGGTGCTCCAGGACGAAGGCCAGGGCGGTGGAAGCCAGGAGGCCCACCACAAAGGCCACGGCTATATTCAGCTTCTTCTTCGGCTTCACCGGGTGGGAGGGCACGGAAGCCTCCGAGACCACAATCACGCTGGTGTCGCCCAGGTCGATGGAGCGGGCGATCTGGGTTTCCGTGGTCTTCTGGGCCAGGGTCTCCACGGTCTGCTTCAGGCGGTCCACCTCACCCTGCAGTTTGTCCTGCTGCACTTTTTTGCCGGTGAGCTCCGCCTGCAGCCTGTCCAGTTCGGTGCGCAGGGAGTTGACCACGCCCTTCAATCCCTGCACCTGGGCCTGTTTTTCCGCCAGGGCCGCCCTCTTCTCGCTGAGCCGCTGGCTTACGGAAACATAAACAGGGTTTACGTCCTGGACGTTGACGATCTTGCCGGTGTCCGGGTCGAGCTTTTCCACGGAAACCAGTTCCGGCGTGGAGGCCAGTTCCTGCTCCAGGCGGGCCACCCCGGCGCTGAGCTGCTCCAGCTCCACCCCGGCCATTTTAAGCTGGGATTCGTAGCCGGCCAGGTCCTCCGATTTCTTTTTGAATTCCTGTTCCAGGACGGCCACGCCCCGGGGCTGGGCCTGGAACTTTTTCAGGGCTTCCACGGCCTTTTCCAGTTCCTTCTCGGTGGCTTCCCGCTGCTCTTTTAAGAACGATACCGACCTGGTCATCTGCTCGGCGTTCTTCTCCGAGATGAGCTGCAGGTATTCCCTGCTCAGGGTGTTGGCGATCCTGGCGGCCAGGACCGGGTCGTTGTTCTGCACCCGCACGTCGATGAGGTTCGAGTCCTTGACCACGGTGGCCTTGATCATGTCAGCCAGGGTTTGAGGGGTGTAGAGATCCGGGTCCAGCTTTAATTTATCGATCACCCGCTGGAGCAGCACCTCGCTCTTCAGCTGGCCCAGGTAGGTGTTCATGGTCAGGACGGGCAGGCGGGAGATGGTGCCCACCACGTCCTCCAGCCCCCCCTGCTGGTTCGGGGTGACCTGCTGCTTATCGGTGGCCTGCACCACCAGGAGAAGCGTCTGGGCCTCGTACACCGGCGGCAGGATGAAAAAGCTCAGCACGGCGGCGGTCAGCACGGCCAGCAGGGTGCCCAGGGCGATGACCCTGCGCCACTTGCCCAGGACTTTCAGGTACTGCCGCAGGTCTATTACTTCTTCGGCAAATTCGGGATTCTGGTTCGGCTCGGCCACTGCCGTCTCTCCTCTCATTTCCCCTGTGAAAGGATCTCTTTATAGATACCTGTCGCTCCAGGTTTCTTCTCTTCCAGCTTCTTCACCATGGCGCCCGCCCGGGAAACCTCTCCCTTCCGGGCCAGCGCGGCGGCCAGCCATATTCCCGCTTCCAGGGCGGTGTCCCTGCCGCCCCGGGCCTGTTCCAGCAGGGCTGCCGCCCGGGAGAAGTCCCCCAGCAGGTAGGCGGCTTGGCCGGCGGCCAGGTAAAGGCGCGGGGTGGGCCGCGGGATGGCCGGGGGCAGGTTCCCCGGCATGTTCAGGACCGCCCGCAGGTATTTATGGGCCTTCTGCTCCTCTCCCACCTGCAGGCAGTTCCGGGCCGCGTCCAGCCGGGCGCGGGCCAGGATCTCGTGGTGGGCCGCCACCAGGGGATTGGCCCGACACAGGGCCTCCGCTTCCGCCACCATCAGGTCGTGCTCGCGGAGAAGGCTGTAGATGTTGACCAGCGCAGCCCGCACCTGCGTGTTGTACGGCTCGGCCTTCGCCGCTTCGCGGGCGTACTGCATGGCCCGGTAGCGGGCCACGGCGTCGTCTTTAGAGACAGCCTGCACGGCCCAGACCTGGGCCAGGTCGGCAGCGTAGGAGGCGGTGAAGGGGTCCAGGCGGTGGGCCTGCTCGTAGAATCCTTTCGCACTTTCCAGGTCTCTGGCCAGGAGCGCCCGGGCTCCCTCCGCCCCTGCCACGCCGGCAGCGTAAAAGGCCCGGGCGGGGAAGATCACCGCCGCGGAGGCCAGGGTGCCGGCCAGGGCAAGGGCCACCAGGGGCCGCCACGCCGCAGGGCCGGGCCGCCCGCCGGCGGGAGCCTCCGGCGGCAGGCCCCGGCCCTTTGCCCGGCGCTCGCCGGCAGGGGACGGGCCGGCCTTATGGACCGGTTCCGGGACCAGCCCCCGCACCCCTCCCAGCAGGGCGTAAAGGTAGATGCCCAGGGCGGCCAGGGAAAGGTCGAAGTCGAAGGCGCTGTGCACCCCCAGGGTGAGGGCGGCCACGGCGGCCGCCCAGGCAGAAATCCTTACACCTTCTCTTTCCTCCCGCCTCTTAAAGCGCACCAGCAGCAGGACGAAGCCGGCCCAGACGGCTGAAAGGGCCAGGAAGCCCACGGTGCCGGCTTCGACCCAGGTCTGGAAGAAGTGGTTGTGCGTCTCGGTAGTCCAGTAAAGGCTTGAGGCGTAGCGGTGGTACAGGGCGTTCCACCCCCCGCCCCCCGCCCCGGTGATGGGATAGTC
>Ga0247720_100189_pt1 | contig 28565 bp, 25 predicted proteins | sample MSEWel2015_12_15_FD_189078 | JGI IMG/M metagenome (GOLD analysis project Ga0247720, IMG submission 189078) | Subsurface sediment microbial communities from gas well in West Virginia, United States - MSEEL Well Study Marcellus 3H_2015_12_15 | ecosystem: Environmental > Terrestrial > Deep...
TCGATATTTGATAATTTGCATTCCTGCAAAACATAATGGCCTCATCCCTTTTCCTAGGATTTGATACCATTATTATATCATATTTTGCTATATTTGTTTATATTTTCTAGCTTTTTGTGGGACAATCCGAAGAATTGCGCAAAGGCAACCATTGTTTTCAGCAGATAAGAATCACCTTCATCACAGGCTTGTAGCAAAAGGCCTTAGCCAGAGACAAGCAGTATTTACAATTTACAGTTTAGCAGTGCTAGCTGCGCTGGTAGGAGTAATTGTGGATGTTAAGCGATATTTTTATTTTGGGGTTATGGTGGTAGGTTTTCTTATGTTGTTAGGGATAGTGATTAGTTTTGGTGGATTGCTAAGAATCAAGAAATCTATAGCAGTTGGGAAAACTTATAATGAGATTGCTCCTTCTAGAGAGGGAAAGACGTATATTAACAGTTGATTGAAGAATTGTATAAAATAAGGATTAAGGAAATAAGTATCATTAATTAATTTGGTGAAATTGTTATTTTAGTACCATTATCTTTAAATACCGCTTATAATGTATAGGGAAGCCTGTAAAAGGAACTATCTGAAACTTGTAAAAATACCTACCTCTTAAAATTATCTATGTCCCCATAAGAAATCTTTAAGATTGGTAATATGGTAAAGATTATAGCTAAAGTACATGGCAAGAATAATTAGGTTGATTAAAGTGTTTAATCCAATACTTAAATTGTTGGCTTATAAAGTTGGATTTATTAATAAGTATTTGAGTATTTGGTAATTTGGTATATGAAAAAAGAGTATGAGTGAATATAAGGAGAATTATAGGGTGAGAAATTTTAGGGAGTCAATTAGCTTATCATGAAGATGATGAAAGGTGAGGATTTAAAGTTGAAAAGACATATATTAGTTATTTCACAGTATTTTTATCCTGAACAATTCCGGATAAATGATATTTGTACCGAGTGGGTAAAACGAGGTTATAGAGTGACTGTTATTACTGGTATACCTAACTATCCACAAGGAAAATATTATGAAGGGTATGGATTATTCAAAAGAAGAAGAGGAATATATAATGGTGTAGAAATAGTTAGAATTCCATTGATACCAAGAGGAAACAATGTCATTATGCTTGTTTTGAATTATCTATCTTTTGTTATATCAGGTTTTATATGGAATCTATTTACTAGGATTAATGCTGATTATGTTTTTATATTTGAAACCTCTCCGATGACTCAGGCGTTAGTTGGTGTTTGGTATGCACAGAAAAAGAATATACCATGTTATTTATATGTACAAGATTTGTGGCCTGAAAATGTAGAAATTGTTGGAAAAATTAAAAATAGATTTATATTAAACATGATTGGTAAAATGGTAGATTATATATATTCGAGATGTACTAAAATTTTTACTACCTCAAAAAGTTTTGTTAAAGCTATAAATGGTCGAGGAGTACCACTAGAGAAAATTGAATATTTACCTCAATATGCAGAGGATTTTTATAAACCATTGCCAGAAGCAAATATATCTGAAATACCTAAAGATGGTGCTTTTAATATAATTTTTACTGGCAACATTGGATATGCACAAGGATTAGACATTCTACCGAAAGCAATAGCTTTGATAAGAAACAAAGAATTTGATAGAAAGATTAGAATTAATGTTGTTGGCGATGGAAGATATAAGAGAGAACTAATGCAGCTTGTAGATTCAATGGGGTTAAATGAGATGTTTAATTTTATTCCACAGCAACCTTCAACTAGAATTCCTGAATTTTTATCTGCAAGTGATGTAGCTTTTTTAAGTTTATCAGACAACCCATTATTTTCAATGACAATACCTGCCAAACTTCAATCTTATATGGCATGTGGAATTCCAATATTAGCGTCAGCAGCGGGGGAAACTGCTGAAATTATAAAAGAAGCGAAAGCAGGTATATGTAGTATTCCTGGCGATGAACATGATCTTGCAGAAAAGATCATAGAATTGGCTAGCATGCCTAAGGAAGCTTTAATTGAGATGGGTTTAAATGCAAGAGCGTATTATGAAAACAACTTCGATAAGGAAAAATTATTGGATAAATTAGATGTATATTTTTCCAAATAATCAATAGGGGGCATAAGTTTATGTTTAAGGGTAAAACACTTCTAATCACAGGAGGTACTGGTTCATTTGGCAATGCCGTATTAAAAAGGTTTTTAAATACTGACATTGGTGAGATACGGATTTTTTCCCGTGATGAAAAAAAGCAGGACGATATGCGTAGATTTTACAAAAACGATAAAATTAAGTTTTATATCGGCGACGTAAGGGATTTGGCCAGCGTTAAAAATGCTATGTATGGTGTTGATTACGTTTTTCATGCGGCAGCATTGAAACAAGTTCCTACATGTGAATTTTTCCCGCTTGAAGCTGTAAAAACCAATGTGTTAGGGACTGACAATGTGCTTACGGCTGCGATAGAGTGTGGAGTCAAAAAGGTGATATGCCTGTCCACAGATAAAGCAGTATACCCTATAAATGCCATGGGGATTTCAAAAGCAATGATGGAAAAAGTCCTTATAGCGAAATCAAGAACAGTGTCAGCTGATAAGACTTTGATTTGCGGTACACGTTATGGAAACGTTATGGCATCACGGGGTTCTGTTATTCCTTTGTTTGTTCAGCAGATAAAAAGTGGACAACCTATAACGGTTACAAACCCTAATATGACCAGGTTTTTAATGAGCCTTGATGAAGCAGTAGAGCTTGTACTATTTGCTTTTCAACATGCTCGGTCGGGGGATATTTTTGTTCAAAAAGCACCTGCTTGTACAATAGGCGATTTGGCGCAAGCGCTCAAAGAGATTTTTAATGCTGATAATGAAATAAAAATAATCGGGACGAGGCATGGGGAAAAGCTGTATGAGACTCTTCTTACAAAAGAGGAATACTTGGTTGCTGAGGATTTAGGAAAGTATTTCAGGGTTCCTGCTGACAATAGAGATTTAAACTATGATAAGTATTTTGTCCAAGGTGATGAGAGATTATCTCTTGGGCAAGAGTATAATTCTAATAATACCGAACGCTTGAATGTTGAGCAGATAAAGGAGAAGCTCTTGGCATTAGACTATATACAGGAAGAATTGAAAGGTTGGAGAAAATAATGAAGATATTGGTTACCGGTTCAAAAGGGTTTGTTGGGAAGAATCTTATAGCGGAATTAAGAAACAGAGGGTATAAAGATATTTTTGAATTTGATGCAGATACTAATAAGTCTCTTTTGGATGAATATACGAAGCAATGTGAATTTGTGTTCCATCTTGCAGGGGTTAACCGTCCAAAAGATGAGAAGGAGTTTATGGAAGGAAATTTTGGGTTTACTTCTGAGCTACTTGCGCTTTTAAAGAAACATAACAATAAAGCTCCTATACTTATTACGTCCTCTATACATGCGGAAAAGGACAATTCATATGGTAGAAGCAAAAAGGCAGCGGAGGATTTGATTTTTAAATATAGTGAGGAAAACGGTGTAAAAGTATTGGTATATAGGCTACCAAATCTATTTGGCAAATGGAGCAGGCCAAATTATAACTCTGTAGTAGCAACGTTTTGTTACAATATAGCAAGAGATCTTGAAATTCAAATACACGATCCAAATACTGAGCTTACGCTGTGTTATATAGATGACGTTGTAAATGAATTTATCTCTGCTTTAGAAGGCAGGGAAACAAGAGACGGAATGTTTTGCAAGGTGCCAAAAACGTATAAGATTAAATTGGGAGAGCTTGCCGAAAAGCTCTATTCATTCAGGAGAAGCAGGGATACCCTTGTGATGCCACCGCTTGAAAATGAGTTTGACAGGGCTTTGTATGGGACTTATTTATCTTACTTGCCAGAGAACCAATTTTCATATAAGCTTGAGAAAAAAGAGGATAATAGAGGTTGGCTTGCTGAATTTATTAAGTCGCAAAGCATGGGACAGATATTTATCTCAAGGACAAAACCGGGCATTACAAGAGGCAACCACTGGCACCATACTAAAGCCGAGAAATTCCTTGTTATTCAGGGAGAAGCCATCATCAGATTCAGAAAAATTGACAGTGATGATATAATAGAGTACAGAGTGAGCGGTGAGGTACCGGAGGTTGTCGATATTCCTACCGGATACACTCATTCCATAGAAAATATTGGCAAAGAGGATGTTATCACAATTTTCTGGTCAAGCGAGATATTTGATCCACAAAAACCAGATACGTATTACCTGGAGGTATAGTTGCGGATGGAAAAGCTGAAAGTTATGACAGTTGTGGGGACAAGACCCGAGATTATAAGGTTATCTGAAGTTATAAAAGCATGTGATAGGTATTTTAACCATATACTGGTTCATACTGGCCAGAACTGGGATTATACTTTAAACCAGATTTTTTTTGAAGAATTAGGTATAAGACAACCAGACTATTATTTAAACGCGGCAGGCAAACATTTGGGTGAAACTATTGGAAATATCATTGCCAGGTCATATGAAGTAATGTTGAAAGAAAAGCCTGATGCATTGTTAATACTGGGAGATACCAATTCAGCGTTATGTGCCATACCTGCTAAAAGGCTTAAGATTCCAATTTTCCATATGGAGGCGGGGAACAGGTGTTTTGATCAAAATGTGCCGGAGGAGATTAATAGGAAAATAGTTGATCATATATCAGACATAAATTTGCCCTATACAGAACACAGCAGGAGGTATCTGCTTGCTGAGGGAATAAGAAAAGAATATATATTTGTAACTGGTTCTCCGATGACAGAAGTGTTGCGTAAAAACATTGAAAAAATACACCAAAGCAAAGTCTTAGAAGAACTTCAGCTTCAGCCAGAAAAATATATTCTGGTTTCGGCACATAGGGAAGAGAATATTGACAATGAAAAGAACTTCTTTTCGTTGATGAATGCTTTAAATGCTATTGCCGAAAGATATCAACTGCCCATTGTATATTCCACCCATCCACGAAGTTGGAAGATGATTGAGAAAAGAGGGTTTAAATTTCATCCATTAATTAGGCAGCTTAGGCCTTTTGGATTTTTTGACTACAACAAATTACAGCTTAATGCCTTTTGTGTGTTATCCGATAGTGGAACGCTGTCCGAGGAGTCGGCTATACTGGGTTTTCCTGCTGTGCTTATTAGGACTTCTACGGAGAGGCCAGAGGTACTGGATAAGGGGACTATTGTGATAGGCGGTATAACCGAAAAGGACATTATCCAGGCTGTAGAATTGAGCAGGGCAATGTGGGAGAACAAAGAAAAGACTGTAATAGCTAATGACTATGTGGATGACAATGTTTCAGTAAAAGTAGTTAAGATAATACAGAGCTACGCTAAGATAGTAGATAAATTTGTTTGGGGGAAGACTGAATGAAAAAGAAAGTATTAATAATGACAGGATATTATGTTCCCGCTGTTAAAGCGGGGGGGCCTATTCAATCTATAAAAAATTTAGTAGATAATCTTTCAGATAAAATAGATTTTTACATTGTCACTAGTGATAGGGACTTAGGGGATAATGAGCCGTTTAATAATATAAAAGTGGATACATGGATAAAAGTTGGAAAGGCTAACGTTTTTTATACAGACCCTTCGAAATTAACTTGGAAGAAAATAAAAAGTATAATTAATAGTATAGATTATGATGTTTTGTATTTAAATAGCTTTTTCTCATACAAATTTAGTATAGTTCCAGTTATATTAAAAAAGATGAAAAAGATACCAAATAGACGAGTAGTATTAGCACCAAGAGGCGAGTTTTTTGCGGGAGCATTAGGGTATAAAAAATTTAAAAAACAAGCATTTATTTTTTTATCAAAGTTAGTGGGATTATATAATGATGTGGTTTGGCATGGAACCACACAATCAGAAAAACAGAAAATTGAAAAAATATTTGGAGAAAATATCAATATAATTGTTGCTAACAATTTGACTGTTAGTTGCGATAATTTAATATACGATAAAAAGATAAGTAAAAATAAGGGTGAATTGAAAGTTGTATTTATCTCAAGAATACATCCTACGAAGAACCTTAAAAAAGCTATTGAATTTTTAAAAAATATTGAAGGAAAGATTGAATTTAATATTTATGGACCTTTAGAAGATAAAAAATATTGGGCAGAGTGCTTAGAAATCATAAACAGTTTACCTTCAAATATTAAAGTTGAATATAGATATATAGTACCACATGATAAAGTAATTGAAATTTTTAAGGAACATCATATTTTTCTCTTTCCAACTCTTGGTGAGAATTTTGGGCATGTAATAGTTGAAGCTTTAATTGGAGGGTGTCCCGTAATTATTAGTGATCAAACACCATGGAGAAATTTAGAGCGAGTACATGCAGGGTGGGATATTTCTTTAAAGGATGAAAAAAAATTTATCGATGTAATACAGTATTGTGTAGATCTAAATAATGAAGAATATAAATTTTTATCAAAAAAAGCTTTTAAGTTTGGTAAAAGAGTTGCAAATGTTAAAAGGGAGGTTAACAATTACTATAAATTGTTTTTATTATAAGATCTAAGCTATTTTGTAACAGTAATGTTTTTGGAGGAGAAAAAATGTCATTTTCAGTAAAAATAATCAATTAATTAATATTTTTTATCGGGAATAATTTTTGTTTCTTGCATTTTCTCTATTTTGATTTTTAAATATACTTCAAGCGATAGGGGAAAGGAAAGGATAATAATGGCATATGCGTATACAATTGGGAATGGTCATAATGGTTATAATATCATAAAAATTAAAGCAAATACTCTTGAAGCATTAGGAATAATATGTTTATTTGTGATTAGCTTTTTTAACACAACTGCGCTATTTATATTTATGATATTATTGTTATTTTTTTTAAAACAAAAACAGATAGGGGCAATAAAGATAATGAACATCATTACATTGCGGACTATTATAAATCCTGGTATAGCAGTGGATATATCTAGTTTCCAAATTTTTAAATGGACTATTTTAATGGGATGTTCAATTTATTTACTCCTTTCTTATTCAAAATTGGATAATGAAAATTTTAAAAAATTTCGTGATATAGCTATTTTAGTGTTAATATTTGCGTTTTATAATATTTTTGTGGCATTCATCTTTAGTTCGTTACCAATTATTTCTATAGCAAAAGTGACAAGCTACATATTACCTTTTTTAGGGGTACTTGTAGGGGTGGGTTGTACTCATAAGAATTTCAATTGGATAGATTGGTTATTAAAAATTTTGATGCCTTTATTTATTATTTCTTTTTTTATTATTAAGTTGCCTATTAGTTATTTAAGAAATGGTATTTCTTTTCAAGGATTAACTAATCATCCTAATATGTTTGGGATGGTATCAGTTATATTTTTTGCTATTTTAATTTCTCATTCTCAAATTAATAAAAGGATTAATAAATGGTACTTTCTACTTTTGTCTTTAATAATTTTCTATATGGTGATTATTAGTAGGTCTAGAACATCTTTAGGTTCACTTATTATTTTAGTGTTACTCTATCTGGTTTTCACAAATGACTATAAAGGCTTAAAAAAACTAATTATTATAAACGCAATTATGTTGATTATGGTATTTATTTTACTTAATAACGATATTAGAAATTCAATTATCTCATTCTTTTATAAAGGGCATGAACATATTTTATATTCTCGTGCTCCTCAGATAAATGCCTTACTATCAAATTTTTTTAAAAACCCTTGGTTTGGTAATGGGTTTGCTGTGCCCGTTTTGCCATATAGATCATATGAATTTAGTTTTGAATTTATCGTTGAACCGGGAAATTTAATTCTAGCTGTACTCTCATATTCTGGAATATTCGGATTTATCATTTTTTTGTCGTATATAATAAAAATTTTTTATGTTAATAAAAAGAACTTTAAGAATGTTGGCTTTCTCCCAATTAGTGCAATATTAGTAAGCATGGGTGAGATGGTTTTTTTTAGTACTAATAATATTGGTGTATGGTGTTACATGTTATTAGCTATATATGTTTTTTATGATAATAAAGATAGTCTCAAAGAAGGAAATGTAAACTTAATATAGCGTGCTTTTTTAAAGTACTTATATACAATGAAAGGAGAATACTACTGCTTATGTTAAAAATTGGAATTATTACGAACATAAGATCACCATATAGGAAATTACAAATTGAAGAATTTTCTAGGATACCGAATGTTATAATCACCGTATATTACACCAATAAGAATATTTTAGGAAGGCAGTGGAATGTAGAACCTATCAAAGGAGTCAACGAGGTAGTTCTTCAAGGTTATAGGTTATTTAAGAAATATGGTTATCTTAATTCTGGTTTGGTTGATATAGTGAGAAATAATGATGTTTTAGTAATTGGTGGTTATCAACAACCTACGTATATTTTCTTGAGTTTTCTTTGTAAGTTCTATAAAAAACCATATATAATTATTTTTGATGGAATTTCACCGAAGAAGATAAATGAAGCTGAAAATTTAGGTAAATTTTGGTTCAAAAAGTATGTAATAAAACATGCAAGTGCAATATTCGGAAATGGAACAGTAGCCAAGTTATACTTTAGTAAGAAATTTGGTTGTAGTAGTGATATGATATTTAATCAATATTTAACAGTAGATATTGAGAAAATTATGGAAATTGGTAAACATAAAAATTATTTAAGAGAAAATCTGCGGGAAAAGTTAAACATTCACAATAATAAAAAAGTAATTATTTATAGCGGCAGATTAATAAAACAAAAAAATGTTGATTTAATTATTAAAGCCATTAGTACTCTAAAAAATAAGGAAGAGTATGTGTTGTTAATACTAGGTGATGGAGAAGAAAAGCAGAATCTAATTAATTTAGCAAATGCGTTAGATGTTGACTTAAAAATTACAGGTTTTATTTCGGAACAAGAAGAACTTTTTAAACATTACTATGCAGGTGATATCTTAATTTTGCCTTCTTATAATGAAGCGTGGGGGTTAGTCGTTAACGAGGCTATGGCTGCTGGATTGCCTGTAATAGTATCTGATGAATGTGGATGCTCATTGGATCTAGTGCATAATGGAGAAAATGGTTTTATTGTTCGTGCGGGTAGTATTGAAGATATAGCAAAAGCAATTGAAAAGGTTTTTGAAAATGATAATTATAAGCGATTTGGATTAATGTCAAAAGAAATAATTAAAGAATGGACTTTTGAGAATTCAAGGTTGATGTTTGAAAAAATGATTAAAAGCATAAATAATATGTAGTTTGTTATAGAATATTTAAAAAAAATTATAGATGTAACTAGAATTTTAAATATAAAATGTTGTAGGACATAGAGATGTGAGACTAAGAACATAAACGTTAATAAAATAAAGAAAATTTCCATAATTGCAGAGATGTTTTAGTAATTTAAAGTATAAAGAAACATTAAGGAGGCAAAAAATATATAATGGGTAAAATTAATATAAGTGTAGTTTTGCCAATATATAATGTTGAAAAATATTTAAGTAGGGCTTTAGATAGCCTTATTAATCAGACGATTAAAGACGTAGAAATAATAATAATAAATGATGGGTCTACTGATAGGAGTTTTGATATAGCAAAAGAATATGCTAATAGAGATTCAAGAATAAAAATCTTAAATAAGCCGAATGGAGGGGTATCAAGTGCTAGAAATTTTGGGATAAAAGAGGCTAAAGGAGATTATATTATATTTCTGGATTCAGATGATTATTATGAACCTGACATGTTAGAAACTCTATATAAAATCGCAAAATTTAATAACTGTGATGTTGTCGTTTGTGGATATTTTATTGAATATGTACAAGAAAATTTTATTATTGATAGAGTACTTTATGATATAATTGCTGATGAAAAAAAAGAAATTTCAAGATTAATTTGTTCTTTATTTGATAAGGGTATGTTTAATGTTGTTTGGAATAAACTTTATAAAACAGGATTAATAAAAACATTGAAGGTATCATTTCCTGAATATGCTACAACGGGTGAAGATTTATTCTTTAATATAGAAATATTTAAAAATGTACAAAAAATTGCTATGACTAAAAGACAACTTTATCATTATGTTAAAGATGAAAGAGTCACATTAGTATCGAAATATCATGAAAACCTTTATGAAATTAACGTTAATTTGTACAAGAAGGTTAAAGAATTGTTTGACCTTTATGACATAAGTACATATTTAGGAGATGAATGGCTTATTAATTTTTATTTTAATAGACTAAATGAATGCTTAATTAATTTATTTAGAAAAGATTGCAATAAAACAATGAAAGAAAAGATAGAATACATAACAAATAAGGTATTAAATGATAATTATCTAAAGAAAGATATAAATAAGTATAAACCTACTTCTTTATATGGTGTTATTTTCAAAAACTGCTATAAGCTAAATAATTCTTTTTTGTTGTATTGTATTTATTCATTATTATTTTTTGCACGGAATAATATGCATGAGCTTTATAAAGTGATAAGAAAAAAAATAATAAAAAATTATTATCTAAAAAACTCTTTCAAGAGTAAATGAGGGCAACCAAACAAAAGCTTATAAGCGTCAAATAGAATATACCTAAGAATTCGCAAGCAAATATAAGATAATCCTATATACAAAATAATTAGGAAAAATATTAATGAAGAATAAGCTGACAATATTTCTAGTGGATAATAGGCTGGAGATGAATAACAACGTAAGCGATAGGAAGCCATTTGTGATAGGTATAAGGACTGGGTATTAAGCAATACACTGAAGAGAGCAAGAGTAAGTGTAGTGATTTATAATATAGTTAAAATAGCCAAGGAGAGTGGGCTTAAATTCTTTTTATTATCTGAAATATTTATTTGAGCGGATGACGAATACGGATACTTGTTGCATAGTAAAATAGTAAAACAGAGATGAACAATTTCCAACTTAGGCAGGAAGAAGATAATTTTTCATGTCAATATTTTAATACGTTAATGATTATCAGTTTAAATATTAGGATCTTATTACTTAAAGTGCAAAAAGCTGGAAATTGAGCGATTGTTTCTTAAATACCCAACATGTACATACATAAAATATAGAAATTATTTTATTCTTGCAATAGTTCAATTTACTTATTCAGGAGGTATAACAAAATGAACATAACTGTTGTTGGTCTGGGTTATGTTGGTCTTTCAATAGCGATACTTTTATCGCAGAATCATGAGGTTGTAGGGCTTGATATATCCAAAGAACGTGTCGATATGATTAACAGTAAAAAATCGCCAATCAAAGACAGAGAAATCGAAGAATTTTTGAAAACAAAAAAATTGCATTTGAAAGCTACAACAGATATGGAGGAAGCTTATAGAGATCCTGAATATATTATTGTTGCTACCCCTACAAATTACAACCCAGAGACTAACTACTTTGATACTAGTTCTGTAGATAGTGTCGTAGAACAGGCTTTGACTTTAAATAAAAATGCGATAATAGTTATTAAATCTACGGTTCCGATAGGTTATACGGAAAAAAAGAGAAAGGAACTGAATACTGACATGATAATCTTTTCTCCCGAGTTTCTTAGAGAAGGACGAGCACTTTACGATAATCTCTATCCGTCAAGGATTGTTGTGGGCGAAAAGTCTGAAAGAGCGAAAAGGTTTGCAGAATTACTGCTTGAAGGGGCAATAAAGAAAGATGTTCCTATAATATTGACGGGCGCTACAGAAGCTGAAGCTATAAAGCTTTTCGCAAATACGTATCTTGCCATGCGTGTTGCATTCTTTAATGAGCTTGACACATTTGCCGAACTTAAGGGACTTAGCTCATATGAGATAATACAAGGAGTTTGTTTAGATCCAAGAATAGGAGATTTTTATAACAATCCATCTTTTGGCTATGGAGGTTACTGCTTACCGAAAGATACAAAGCAGATATTATCCGATTTTGTAGGAAACAATGTTCCTCATACGCTCATGAAAGCAATTGTTGAAGCAAATGTTATAAGAAAAAAACATGTTGTACAAATGGTACTCAATCGAAAGCCCAAAATAGTAGGGATATACCGACTTGTAATGAAAAAAGGTTCAGACAATTTCAGACATTCTGCGATACTGGATGTGATTGAGTATTTGAAAGAAGCGGGAGTAGAAGTGATTATATATGAACCGATAATCAAGGAAAATTTATTTAAGGGATGTAAAGTGGTCAATAATCTTGATAGTTTCAAGGAAGTATCTGATGTAATTCTTGCGAATAGGCTTTATGAGGAACTTGGGGATGTGAAGGGAAAGGTTTATACAAGAGATGTTTTTAGAAGGGATTAGTATTATAATGTTAAGTAAATGGTTGTGGTAAAAAGTTCGTCAGGCAGGTGATACATTTGATTCGAAAAGCGGTCATACCGGCGGCGGGGATGGGTACCCGTATGCTTCCCCTTACCAAAAGCCAGCCTAAGGAGATGCTGCCTCTTGGTAGAAAGCCCTGCATACAGTACATTGTGGAAGAGCTGGCCAGCGTAGGCGTTACGCAGATACTGTTTATAACGGGCCAAAAAAAGCGGGCCATAGAGGACCATTTTGACAAGGATAACGAGCTTATACGCCTGCTTTCCTTAAGCGGACAAAAGGACATTTTGGAGGAGCTCAAGTTTGAAGATATGGATATCACGTTTTTTTATACCCGCCAGAGCATTCCTGCCGGGTTGGGACATGCGGTAAGCTGCGCAAAAGATTTTGTGGACGGTGAGCCTTTTATCATTGCACTCGGTGATTCGGTCATATATTCTGAGGAAAAAGATATACTGCTCAAGAGAATGGTTGACTGGCACGAAAAGGATAAGGACTCATTTGTCATAGGTACGGAGACGGTGCCATTGGAAGCGGTGCACAGGTACGGGATTATAAGCCCGGGGGAGAAGCTGGCTGATGGAGTGGTGGAAATAAAGGATTTGATTGAAAAGCCGGCGCCGCAAAACGCGCCTTCTACTTTGGCCATAGCGGCGCGGTACATCATGCCGCCTGAAATTTTTGATGCATTGGATAGGACAAGCCCGGGCAAGGGCGGCGAGATTCAGCTTACCGATGCTATTCGGCTGCTGCTTAAGGAAGGCATAAGGGGTTACTCGGTCAGTTTAACCGAAAGGGAGAAAAGGTATGATATAGGGAACATCAAGTCATACTTTGAGGCCTTTGTGGATTTTGCGCTGAATGATGAAAAGTACGGCTACAGCTTAAGGCAGTATATAATCAGGAAGTTTGATTTATGATTTGCAATTTTTACCGTTTACAATAGGAGGGGAGAAGGGTATGATCATAGCGACAGCGCCGGGCAGAGCGGGTATTATAGGCAACCCCACCGATGGGTACGGTGGAAGCATGATTGCTTGTGCTATAAAGAACCGTGCACGGGTTATCATTGAAAAAGCTGACCAGCTGATCATCGAAAATACCTTTGGGAGAAAAGTGTTGAGGTGGAAAAGCGATTTCGAAAATCAGGGGGACTACTTTGACGTAGTGCGGTCAATACTCAGGTATTTCAAGCTTTATGATTTGAAAGCCAGGATAACCATACAAAGCGATATACCAGTTCAGGCTGGGCTTGCAGGTTCTACCGCCGTATTGTCCAGCGTGCTTGCGGCGGTCACTGCTTTTTTGGGACTTAAGTTTCACAGGTATCATTTGGCTGAGCTAAACAGGTACATAGAGCTTCATTATATGAAGTGCCAGTGCGGGTATCAGGATGCCTACATGACCACGTTCGGCGGGCTTAACTACCATGATTTCAGGGGGAAGGAATACTACAGGGAACTTGACAAGGAAGTTTACGCCACAGTCGAGCCTCTCACTTCGTTTGTAAAAACTCTCCCCTTTGTGGTTGCACACACCGGCATAAAACATCATTCAGGGAATTTCCACAACCCCTTGAGAGAGCGTTGGCTTGAAGGCGACAGAGCTGTGATTGAAGGTTACAAGGAGATTGCCGATATAGCCCGCGAGGGCAAAAAGGCGCTTTTGAATGAGGACTGGGACGAGTTGGCCTATCTTATGAACAAGAATCACGAGATACAAAACAGCCTGGCCGATTCGGGCGAGCAGAACCTTTATATGATGAAGGTAGCCAGGGAAAACGGTGCGCTGGCGGCCAAGCTGGCAGGGGCGGGTGGCGGCGGTACCATCATAGCTCTGACGCTGGAGCCTGAGAGGACTATACGTGCATTGAAAGAGGCAGGGGCTGAAACGTTTGTTGAACTTGCACCCGAGGCTGAGGGGGTTAAGGTTGAGGTTGTGGAGGATGATGTGGAGTACGGTGATGGTGCGCCGAGTCTTTGCATGTAAAAAAACAGACAGTTTAATTGTATTTATAAGGATTATTTAAAAGGATTGTTGAGTTTTATGTCGAATATATACTATGTACAAAGATGGCATAAAAATGCAGAGGTAAATGTTATTTTTTGACATACGAAATCAGGGATTGGAAGAATTTGAAAATTTAATAATACAGGAATCTTTGAGGTTTTTTCTAAATTATAGCAATAAGGGGATTTGTTAGACATGGGAGAGCCTAAATCTCGTCGGTTAACACTTTTTTTAATAAAGCCGGAATTTAAAAATTGGAAAGATTGTATTAAAGAAGGAGTATCATATACTTCATATAACATATCCCGGAAATTTAGTATGACAGGCGAAATTGTTATTGGAGAAGTTAAGGAGAAAAGCCCTGAATGGTTATCTTTTTTACAAGAAGCAAGTGAAAGTGAACTAGAAGAACTTTACAATATTTCCCTAAGAGCACTTTTGTTCCTCAAAGTCGAAGATAGATTGTTTGCGATTGCATTTGGATATGGACGTTATATGCTTAAAAATGAATGCTATGAGAAGGATTTTGGGTTTAAAGTCACTATAAATATTGTTGATCCATCAAGACTCAGGAGTATTGATGTTGCTAACGTTGAAGAGTTGACTATTCAAACCAAGAAACAAGCGAGCAGATCTTCTTCTTTGGATGTTTTTGGATTAGATATTTTTAGCGACTTAGTACGTGCGGTAACGGGAGAACCATCAGATAAAACTTTAGCTACAAGCATTACAGGGAAAGATGCTCTTGTATTTAGTTCAAAAATTTCTTTTGATGATTTAAAAGAAAAACTCGAAAAATTTTTGGCTGCATACAATAGTGATGACTATAAAAGAAATTTTCCCTGGATAGATAATATATCTGAAATAAAGGAACCTGCTCTTTTAGAAGATCTCAACCTTAGGTTAGTTGAAGCATTAAAAAACAGAGAATTTGACAAAATTCATCTTGCTCCCCCAGAATTGATTGAATTGACTGAGATAGAAGGTTTTAATTATTCAATTAGCCCTTCGCTTAAGAATAAAGTAGAAATGCCGGATATCTTTCTTGATTTAGAAATAGAGGATTTTGTAAATCTAATTCAGTTAGAAAAATTAGACATAGAAAAATTAAAAAATTGTAAAGTATTAGTTAAAATTGTCGACGGAGAGGAATCGATTACAAAGTGGGGAATATACGAGACACTCGTGTTTGAAATATCTTTAAACGATAGTTTGTATGTTTTAACAATGGGGAAATGGTTCAAAATTGAAACTAATTTTTCACAACGTGTTATTGAATTTGTTAAAACACGTATTCCAGATGCAGAAATTGATATGCCTGATTGTAAAGCAACAGAAAATGAACATGAATATAATAGACGGGTTGCAGAAGAGGTAGAGGACTTAGTTTTAATGCATGGAGAATTAATTCCACATGAGACAAGGAGAGACAAAATAGAGCTTTGTGATTTATTTTCGGGGAAAGGACAATTTATTCATATAAAATCTAGAGGGAGTTCCTCTGTTTTAAGCCATTTATTTGCCCAAGGGCGGGTATCAGCAGAAAGTTTTTTAGAAGATCAAAATTTTAGAAGGGAAGCACGTAAAAAAATAGTTCAAAGGAAAAACAAGGAACATTTAGCAAAATTTTTCCCAGATGATAGACCAGATCCAAGTGAATATGAGATAATTTTTGCTTTTATTGATAGTTCAGATAAAGAGTTACATGAATCTTTACCTTTCTTTTCGCACGTAAATTTTATGCAAACAGCTAAATATTTATCAAATTTACATTTTAATGTTTCAAAAAAGAAAATTAGAAAAGTTAAATCTACAACTTTGATGAGCTGAAAAGAGTTCAAATTTTTAAGTTTTATTATTTGGCTGGCTTCAGTACTACAGTTTGCTCTCAATATAGGCTTTTCAAACTTTTTGAAGCTTTTAAACTCAACTTGAAGAAAGGTTCGCTATACCGTTACTCTTATATTTAGCCCCATGGAATACCCATTATCCAGAATAGATTAGAAGATTTATTATCATTGCCAACCTCCAGGTATACCGAACTCCTTAAAGAAGGGAGAAGGGAAGAAGGATGTATAATGTAAAGTTAAAATGCCAAGTGATAACGCCTTTGTTTATGTCAGGTGCGGATGGAGACGATCTCAAGGTAAGGCCTTCCGAATTTAAAGGAATGATGCGCTTTTGGTGGAGAGCGGCGAGAGCTTTGGATGATATTCATAAGCTTAAAGAAGAAGAAAATGAAATTTTTGGTGGAGTAGGAAAGGGAGAGGGAAAGAGCAAGGTATGGATAAGGGTTTTTGAGGAGGATATTTCTAGACAAAATGAATTAAGGTTAGCAAGTTCAAAACCAGGCATAGAATACCTTTTGTATTCTACCATATTGCCAAATAAAAAGAAAAAATACATTAAAGAAAACTCTACTTTTTACATTGAACTCAGCTCCTTTGAAGAAAGGTATTTCAATCATGCATTGGCTTCATTGTGGCTCGCCATATATTTGGGTGGTTTCGGAACGCGAAGCAGAAGAGGTGGGGGCAACATCGTAGTAACGGAGGTGAACAAGCCTCTCTTTATTGATTTTATTCCTACTAAAGGGGAAAATTTTCAAGAAGTGGCAGAGTGGTTGACCACAAATTTCAGGAAAGCCCAAAGGGTTATAAATGGATTTGATAAAACCAATTTTGCTTCAAGATACAGTAACTTAAGTGCCTCACGCTTTATAATAAGCAAAAGAGGTCATTTGTCGTGGGAGGAAGCTCTTAATGATATTGGAAACATCTTCAGGGATTTTAGAAAAGAGCATGAGAAACAGGTGTTTGACAGCGCTGTCTTTGGCCTACCCGTAAGGCATCGAAGTGGCGAGTCGGTTGCTGGAGCGAAAAAAGCCGGTCAAAAAGTTTTAGAAAGATTTCAGAGGAGGGCTTCTCCTGTCATAATAAAGCTCATCAAAGCAAATGGTTTGCATTACTGGCTTGTCATAAGGCTGGCCGGGCAATTTTTGCCCGAGGGTGCTGTGCTCACCTTTAAAGACAAAATTCAAAAGCCAGACTATGGCCTTATTGAAGAGTTTTGGTCACAATTAAGAAAAAAGGGAGAGGAAAGAGTATTATCCGTTCCCGGCTATCTTAATGAAATTGTAGATAAGATAAAGTAAACTCTTGAACCAGAGAGGATATATCTATACGGTCAAGAGCAAGGGGTGACTTTGACAGAAAATCAGACATAGATATCGCGGTTGATTCGGACAAAAGCGTGGAAGCTGTGGATATAATTGAATCGTCAATTTGAAAAAAGTCTATAGAGAATTCAGAGATAAGATATGCAGGGAACGAATTTTACTTTATGAGAGAAAGGCTTGAAAAATTTTTTAACCATTTTGAAGAAGCTTTTAAAAATCTTAAGACGGCCACGGAAGTGGCGCAAGTAGCAGATAGTGAGCTTTAAGCAGTTTGAAAAATATCAGGGAGGCATCCTTATGAATGATTTTGTTTATAAATTTAAAAGCCCTCTGCTTGAGCTTATTGATAGGTCCATTGATGTTGCTGTAATTAGACATCCTTTGAGCGATGGAGAAATAAAAATTGATTGCATAGAAAAGGATACTATTTTTTCTGCTATTGAGGAAGTCTTTGATGAGATTGCGGAAAAAGTAAACAACCTTTCTGAGAAAGATAGGCTTTTTTACCTGTGGCGCAACCTGTATGATTTAATCGTTGGAAAGCCAGATGGGGACACAAAGAGATATCTCTCTCAATTCCCTGCCGGTGCAAAGGTTTCAAACCATTCTGTTTGGGAACATCTTAAAACTGCCAGCGCATTTCAAGGCGATTCTATTTCTCTGTTCCTTTTTACTATAGGACCGGTGCAGTCCTTTATTGCTCAGGCACGTAAAACGCAAGACCTCTTTTCGGGAAGTTTTTTGCTTTCATACTTGACACTGGTAGGAATTGAGAAAGTAGCAGAGAGGTACGGCCCTGCAAATATAATCTATCCTGACCTTTATAAACAACCCCTGATAGACTTGTTGCTCGAACAAAGGGGTTTGAGAATCGAAAATTCTCAGTCGGCTTATTCAGACCAGGCCACCATTCCCAACAGGTTCGTTGCAGTATTGCCGGAATGTGACGCTGAAAAGATTAAAGAGGTAGCTCACGAAGTTGCAAAAGGGGTAAGGGAAGAGTGGAACGAAATTGTGGTCAAAATCTTGAAAAACTTTGGATTGGATGAGTATTTGAAGGATTCTAAATTAATAGAAAAACAAACAAAAAGTTTTCCTGAGATCTACTGGGTGGCTGTTCCTTTGAAAAAAGAGGGTGAGAACGTCAGTGCGAGCGTTTTTAAGGATTTTGTTGAAGAAGTTAAGGAATTAAAAGAAAGCGATGCCGATATTGCTTATCAATTCGCTTATACAGCCCTAGAAAAGTTTATCGGCGCTAGAAAGAACTTGAGGGAATTTGAACAATCTGAAGAGGATAACAAAAAATGCCACCTATGCGGGGAAAGGGAAGGTTGGATAAAGGCAGGCATTGGCAGGGTTGACGTTGGAAAGTATATGGACAAAAATGAGGGACTTTGTACTGTATGTTTTGCCAAAAGAGCTCTAGACAAATATTTGGATGATAAGTTTAAATATTCTTCTGTTTTTAGAGAGTTTAACTTTCCTTCCACTGCTGAGGTGGCTTCTTCTGACTTCAAGAAAAAAGCACTGGAAAAAGCTAAGGAAGAGTTCAGAGATTACGTTGAAGAGTTCAAAAATATTTTGGGAGAAAAATTTCATAATATAAAGGTCAAGCCATTACCCAGCTTAAAGGCCCTGTTTGAAAATGTAGAAAACATTGATGGAGAATGGTTTTTTGAGAGCAATCTTACGAAAAGGAAGATAAAGAGTGAATTAGGGGTTGAGGTTACAGATGAGGAGATAGATGATTTGAAGTGTAAATTAGAAAAGGTTACCCGAAAAGCAGGCTCCCCCAGGCCTTACTATGCGCTGATAAAGCTGGATGGGGATGATATGGGGAAATGGTTATCAGGCGAGAAGTTGCGGGAATTTCAGCATACCGCATCCGTTGAATTTGGAGGTAAATACGGTCTGCTCACGCCCGCCGTTCACTCTTCTATTTCTACCGCATTAAGGAACTATACCATCGAAATGGTAAGAAGGATAGTGGAGGAAGAACATACAGGGAAGCTTGTGTATTCCGGAGGAGATGACGTACTGGCTTTTGTAAATCTTGAAGATTTGTTTCAGGTGATGAAAAAGCTGAGAGCAGCTTTTTCTGGACACGTAAATTTTAGAGCTGGCAGTATACAGGTGGATTGGAGCAATAATACAGGGTTTGTAGAAAAAGATGGAGAGTTGATCCTGACAATGGGCAAGAATGCAGGTGCCTCTGCGGGCATTGCCATTGCCCACTATAAGGAGCCTTTGAAGATAGTGCTCGATAGGGTTAATGAGATGACAAATAAGGCGAAGGAAACGGAAGGGAAGGATGGCTTTGCCATTGCACTTATGAAATTTTCCGGAGAAATGAAAATAGCAACGAGCAAGTGGAGATTTGATGACCTGGACGTAGTAAACCTTTTGTACGAGGTGGCCAACTATTTCAAAAAAGAAGAGAGTAAAATTTGGATTTCCAACAAGGTTGTCTATACGCTAAGAGAGGAATTTAAGAATCTAATGATTGGCAATGGTAGATTGACGGCAGATCCACAGCTATTCAAGGTGGAATTGAGAAGAGTGATACAGAGAGGCATAAATGGGGGCAAAGAGGAAGAGAGAAGAAAAATCGCAGAGGAAATTTCTAGCGGGTTGTACAAACTCTTTGAAAAAGATGAAGGTCAAAACCTTACTAGCTTTTTAAACTTAATAGAAATCTCCATCTTTATAGCTGGGAAGGAGGGATAGTGGAGTGTTTTTAAAGGTCACTCCCCTGGATACATTGTTCTTCAGAAGCGGACGACCCTTTACAAAGGGAGAGGATTCTTGGGCTGATGCTGTTTTCCCGCCACATCCTGGTACATTGTACAGCGCGATAAGAAGTTTTTTGATATTTCGATACGGGGGACTAGAAGATTTTAGAAACAAGTCGCTTAGAGAAGATGTGAAGAGGGTAGTGGGTACGCCATACGAGAAAGGCAGTTTGAAATTAAAAGGGCTATTCCTTTACAGCAACGAAACCCCATTGTTTATAGCACCCAAAGATGTGGTGGAGGATTCTAAAGAAAGAAAGTTGTACTGCCTGGATTATCTAAAGAAGCCTTCCCTGATGATAAGCGATTATAAGCTCTCTGAAGTACTGGTTTGGAGAAAGAGCGAAAAGGTAGAAACGCCGGATTACTGGTTAACTGCAGAAGGATTTAAAAAGTATTTAAAAGGTGAAAAGGGTATTTTGGGGATTGGAGTAAAAGGAGATTCCAGGGGAATGTACAGAGAAAAAAACGAATTGTTTGTTTTTGAACCGAAAGTGGGCATAGAGAGGAACCCATATACTGCAACCTCAAAAGAAGGATATTTGTACAGAATTCCTCTCGTTAGACTTAAAAAGGATGTGGCCTTAATTGCGGAGGTAGAAGGAGTGGAAGATTTTCCAGAGGAAGGGGTTTTACAGTTGGGGGGTGAAGGAAAAGCGGTAAAATTTGAGAAAATAAGGGATGGTGATGGGGGTGTTATAGAGTTTGAGGACTTAAGAAGAATGGAGTTGGATTTAGGTAATGGATACTTTAAACTTTACCTTGCAACTCCTGCTATTTTTGAAAAAGGATGGCTTCCTAGGTGGATTGATGAAAGCGGCGACTATGAAGGAAAGTATGAATACAACGGAATAGAGGTCAAGCTGAAACTTATGGCTTGTGCTATAGGAAGGGCTTTACCGATTGGTGGATGGGATATTTATAAAAAGCGGCCTAAGCCCATGAGAAAAGCTGTACCGGCCGGCAGTGTTTACTATTTCAAGGTGTTGGAGGATGATTTAAAGGAGGCTGCCAGTAAAATAAAAGAGCTCTTTCATTTTAAAAATATTTCTGACATAAACCCAGATGAGGGGTTTGGACTTTCCATAGTGGGGGTGTGAAAGTATGAAAAAAGCAGTGACGATGGTGGGTACTTCAATTTTTGACAATTACAGAAGGGAAGTTGATGATCAAAATTTCAAATATGACACCGAAGAGTTGAAGGAAAAATCGGCAGAGGAATATAAAGAAGATGACGTTCGTATAAGGAGAATAAAATCCAGGCTTGAGAAATGGATTTCCCAGTTTACGGAGTCTGATAAGGAAGAACTTTCTGCTGAAATAAAGAGCCTTGTAAAGCTTAAAGAGAAGTTTAAGGAAGATTTTGAAGTGTATCTTCTTTGTTCTGATACGGTGACAGGGAGGTTGGCTGCAGAGGTTATAAGAGATGTTTTGCAGTATATGGAAATTTTTAAAGATTCGGAGATTAAAAAGCCTGATTGCATAAAAAACCTTCAGGTACAGGATAACGAGAAGTTCAAGGTAGGAATGAATAATCTTATACATAAGTTTTATGATGAAATAGCAACAAGCGGATGGGGAGACAATGTAATTATAAATATAACGGGGGGTTATAAAGCCACTATTCCTTATCTTACCATATTAGGCCAGGTAAATAGGAGTCCCATATTCTACATATTTGAAGATACGGATGCTTTGATTGAAATTCCTTATTTGCCACTGGACATCAAATGGGACCTTTTTGAAAAATACGAAAGCCTGTTTTTGGAGTTTAATGAAGAGGATATTATTGAGAGAGAAGAAGAACTCCCCTATAACGTAAAAAAGGAGCTAGAAGGCTTAATTGAAGTGGCAGGTAAGATTGTGAGGTTGAATTCATTTGGAGTAATCTTCTGGGAAAAATACAGAGAAAAGTACTTTTTCTACTATGCTTCTGAAGAGGCTCAAAGGGAGATCGAAAAACAGCCAAATATAAAGAGGATATTGCAAACCAAATTTTGGGATAAACAAAAAAGGAAGGAAAAAGAGAAATTAAAAAATGGACATTATGTCTATGATGATGGTGATAATAGTTATCGCATTTTTTACATTGAAAAAGATGGTAGGATTTATATTTATAAGACCTTTGAAAACCACGATAGGTATGAGCAGTATTTAGAAAAAGTAAAAGGAGAAACGATCAAATTTGAAGATATAAGGGCAAATTCAAAGCTGTGGAAAGTGATAAAAGAAAGATAAAAGAAGTGGAATGATAAATCAAATATGCTGGGGGGAGAGCTGAAAATGTATCAGGCTTATAAACTATTTTTCTTAATTGCAGAGACTCCGATTCACCCAGGGAGTGGAAGTGAATTAGGGGTTGTGGACTTACCTGTTCAAAGAGAAAAGCATACTGGTTTTCCAAAGATTGAGGGTTCCGGGATAAAGGGATGCATGAGAGAAGCATTTGAGAGCTCGGAAAGGACAGCAAAAATAGGAAATGATAATGTAGAAGTAAAGAAATGGGTCAAACTTGTGTTTGGGCCTGCCAATGGTGATGAACATGCAGGTTGTATTGCTTTTACAGATGCCAGGATTTTGTTTTTCCCGGTAAAATCCCTGAAAGGAATCTTTGCGTGGGTCACTTGTCCGATGGTTCTTGAAAGGTTTAAAGATGATATGAAAATTGCTGGCATAGATATGCGCGATTTCCCTCCGATAAAAAAGAAAACATGCCCACCTGGCTCTCAAGTTTCTGTTAAAGAAAAAGAAAGAAATAAGATATTGGCTGTTTTTGAAGAGTTTACTTTTGAACTGACAGAAGATGAGGAAACTAAAAAGCTTGCCTGTTGGTTTGCTTCACGGATTTTTCCGCAGCAAGAAACGGCTATGTCTTATAATCCTTATAATTTTTGGAGGAAAAAACTGGAGAGAGACTTGATTATCCTGGAAAATGATGATTTTGAGCATTTCGTTTCTGCCTCTACTGAAATAGTAGCCAGGACAGTTATTGATGATGTCAAGGGTACTGCCAAGAATCTGTGGTATGAGGAGTATCTACCATCGGATACTATTTTGTATTCCATTGCCATGGTTACACCACCTAGAGTCGAGAGGAAAGAGGAAAAAGGGCCTTTTGGTGGAAGCTCTCCTCAGGATGAAGCTAAAAGAGTAATCGAGTATTTTGAAGAAGGAGTACCCCCTATCATCCAGATAGGTGGGAATCAGACTGTGGGAAAGGGAATCACGCGTGTTCAAGTTTTGAAATGAGGTGAGAGGGAATGGCGACCAATAGCCAGATTAATAAGTTGGAAAAAGGCCGTGCTCACTTTGCTTACAAATGTGTAGAAAATGTAATCAGTGAGCTTTCAAAAGAGGAATTAAGTAATTATCGTGCTTATGCTGAAAAAATTCCTGTTATGATTTTAACCAATGGATTGGGGCAGACACTGGCCTTTATCAAGGCAAAGATGAATACGAAAAGGGAAGGAAGTAGCAGCATAAAAAAAGGAAGTGCTTATAAGATACTCTATGAGCAGATTACTGAGTACTTAAAAAGCGAGATCCCCGCGCACATTAGGATGGATGAGGAGGAAGATTTGGTGGAGTGGGTAGTTTCATGTGATGTAAAGAAATATCGCTTCGTTACTCAAGAGATTTTGGCATTTATGAACTGGTTAAAGCGATTTGCGCAAGGGATGATTGAGGAAGGGGAATGGTCTGAAAATGAAAGATAGAGATAGAATTGGTAAAGAATGCGTATTCTATGTCCCCAGGAAGACTCGAGAAATAATGGACCATGAAATCTGGATGAACAATGGGTCTTATCAGTCTTCTGATTTTCCCAAAAATCCAGCGCTTATCTTTGCTAAATTAATCCCCAATCTAATGAACTATAAAAAGGATGAAACAACCAAAGCTTCAAACCGTGAAGAAATCTTGAGAAAAGTGATAAAAGAGGGAAAAGAAGACCGTGAAAGCAAACATAAATACCTTAAGCTCGTGATTCAAGAGATGAAAAAGCTGAATGATGAAATTCAAAAAGGGAATTTTCCATTTTTAAGTAAGGTGGAAAAATTGGTGGAGGACCTACAAATTAGTGGTTATAAAATCCAAAAGGTTGAGGGTAAAATCAATTGGCGGCTTATTGTAGGACTTGGAGCCGCCCATCCTGAAGAAACGTCTATGGCTCTACATCACATTTACGGTATACCCTATATACCCGGCAGTGCTTTAAAAGGAGTTACAAGGCATTGGACGCTTTTAAAGTTTGCAGAAGTGTATCATAAAAACTCGCGTGATAAAAGAGATGCGGCTTTTGAAGAAGCGATAAAAATTGTTTCCCAATCTTTGGAGTATGGCAAAGATTTAGATATAAGCATTGTTTGTGAATACAAGGACCAGGGGAACTGTCTTGAAGAGAGAATTACGTTTTCTGAAATAATGGATATGTTTGGCATGCAAAGAAGTCAGGGAAAAATAATATTTCTGGATGCTTATCCTTCTGGAGCTGTGGACCTACAAATAGACATAATAAATCCACACTATCCTGAGTATTATTCCAAATCGAAGCAACCCGGCGATTGGCAGCAGCCTGTGCCCGTACCGTTTTTAGCTATAGAAAATGCAAAATTTGTTTTTTATTTGGGGATAAGGGAAAACGAAAATTTCAATCTTCTTAAAAAGGCTGCGTTTTTGATGACGGAGGCCCTGTGTAAACATGGAATCGGTGCAAAGACTTCTTTAGGGTACGGAATATTCAATCTTGACTCTATTCATGAATAAGCAATTTATATTGCTTGAAAAGGTATGACTTTTAGTAATGCAGTCAATTTCATCGAAGTGAACACTGGGCCTTTCTCTCCCGGGTTAGATTTAAGTACCCACATGCTAGAATACGGTGAAATTACAGTTCCCGGGCGAGACATGTTTCCACAAGGAAGTGGAATTACATTCACCCGGGAATCGTTTAAAGTCACTTTATATTCGACTCCAGCATATCAATGAGTTTTTTTATGTACTCATAAAGCACTACCATATCGCCGCGGGTGGCGGGGCAACGGAGTTCCTGGTCAAGCTCCTTAAGGGAGCTTATCTTTTCAATGCCCTGGTAGTTGTTTTCGAGGAAGTGTTTTTTACTAGCTGAGCGTTCAATATGTTCTTTTGTGTGGTGCTGTATGACTGCAAAAGCTGTATATCCACCCTGTTTTTGAGGACCACGGTGCAATACTTGCCTTTCTTTATCACTTCCTCTATACAGCTTAAGTTTATATACCCGAAGGTTTGGTCCCCTTGGACAAGGGGTTGCTTCACCACAACGGGTATCAGTATAAGGTCGTGCTTAAGCGGTATAGGTATTTTAGCCTTCTGGCCCAATATTTCTCCATACTTTCTCCGAAGCTCTACAATGTCGTAGGAAAGGCTGGATGCAATGCTTTTAAGTACCGCTTTTATTTTCTTGTGTATCACCCTTTGATTGCCTTCTAGGGTGATGAGCACGGTGGTATCTCCTACGCCCTGAGTATAGATCGGCAGCAGGGCGCTTATGCCCCCTTCAAGATAATTCTCCCGCTTCCTCAAGCTATTGCCCTCCCTTTTTAAGTTTTGGTTATAAAAGTACTTAAACAGGCATACAGTTACATTAAGTGACGTTAGATGGAAAAATAAAGTATGGAGAAAAGCAAAAGCATCACCTCTTTGATAATTTTTATCAAAGTTGGTATTTTATGTTTGACCAGGGCATAATATATAACTAGAGGCAGGATACATTTTATTTATGGATTTCATGCCCGGTGTTTATCGGGTGTGTTTTTTAATCGGAAGTGATTAAAAAGGGCTTACCATCATTTGCATAAGACCATTATATACTATATTTTCCAAAAACACAATAGGCTGTTGCATGTGATTTAAATTGATGGGGAGTTAGCATTATAAGGTGTTAATTTTATCCAGAAAGGAGCTTTGCTATTCATCCATATAGAAGATTACTTCTTTTTATGATTCAATCAGAATTAAGTATTTTTAAGAAATCCGAAGGCGGTATAGCGTTGGGTACGAGCTTTTTAAGCTCGTCATCCCGCGTGATAAAATAATCTGCCTATCCTTTACTCTCTTATTTGCTTGAGAGAAATGTCTTTATTTGAATAGTTGCGCGTAAGCCCATACAGAAAGTCAGCGTTGGGCGTTCCCTGCTTGTTGATGGGTACTAGCTTTGCCACTTCTTTTCCGTTTCTTGTAATGATTATCTCTTGCTTTTCTGCCAATTTCAGATATTTGCCAACCCTCATCTTAAACTCGGTAGCGTTTATGATCATTAGTGCCCACCTCCAAAATATATTTTAGCTATTTTTAGTATAATAGAAATAGACTATAATATCAACATTTAAATTGACCATTTACTCAAAAAATATTCGTCCCGCGCATAAGGTCTGAGATAAAAATAGTTAAGCTGCTGTTCTGCTAACCCAATATCTATCCCACTCCCTGTTATACCATAGGGTAGATAGGGTAGTAAGAGCACAAAGCGTATCTGAGCCCTTCCTGGACCAGCTCATCCATGCCGCCTTCTGGCGTCTGGCCACCAAAAGGTCGTTTGCCTTCTCTACAATGCCGTTCCCGTTATATTCAAAGCTCCTCTTACGAGTATCATAATCCTGAATAATTGGTTTTCTAGCCTCAAGATATGATATAAGCTCATTGAACTTCTTATGATTACGTGGCTCAGGAAGTAATACCCGTAGCCTTTCTATAGCTTCATCCACTTTGCCTTCCCATAGTAGTGGCTGAATCTCTGCCATTACCTCATTCCTGTGTTTCTTCCCATTACAGACCATGCTGAGAAGTTCTGTTATTTTCTTACGCAGATGGTACCAGTCCAGAATAAGTAAAGTATCATAGCCAAGGCCTGCAATATTACTGTAAAGCCCTTCACGTATCCATTGAGCACCATCTCCTATGATGGTTACTCTTCTTGGATTAAGAGGTTTTACCCACGCCGTTACAACCCTTATCACATCCTCCCTCCATCCACTAAAATAACGTTCACCTTCAACAGTCCGTAAAACTATAATGGTCTCTTCCGGACGTTTATCCTCTCCTCGTCCATGAACTACAACTCCATCCGCAAAGATAACCACTTCTCCCTCTTTTGGCCGTGGCCCCCCATTTGATGATAAAAAAGTTCCATTTTGCCTGTTAAATTTTCTTCACCCTTCGGAATTCCAAACGGAATAAACTCTATTTCTTGATGTTTAAATGCCTGCCTTATCGTTTCCTCTATATCCTTCGACAAGGTCTATTTCCAGAAAGACGTCACTTCGTTCAAACGCTTGGTAACAGTCTCCCGGTCAGAACTATTTTCTATAACACTGATTTCTTCCTTTTCCTGTTTCCTTACTTCAGCACCATGTTGATTTACCAGTTCCTCCACTTCCCTTGCAAATAAGATATCACTATCATGACAGAACCATCCTAAAAGACGCTGAGCTGTTCTATAGGACATAAAAATGGGAAGTAAACAAGCCAATTCCTGAAGCCTCCTGGTAATTATCATCCCCTTATGCTCGGGAAAAATGGAATTGAGAGGTATAAAATGTTTGCCACAACTTTTGCACTCCAGAATCTGGCGATCCACATTAACTACACCAAACCTTGTAGCTATCTTCAATGAGGTATGACCATCACGAACCACATTACAACCACAATCATGACATGAGAAAACCTCACATAGTTTGGACTCAGCCTCAAGGAGATAGTAAGCGAATAGTTTACGTTGAATCTGAACCCCAAACTCAATAATTCTCTGCTCCAATACTTCAAAGTAATCGGCCCCGGCAGGAGTGGTATCTGATAAAGGTAATGGCGGCACCTCGATAGTTAATCTAATTTCCTTTTCCTGTTGTGCATCAGGGGTATTAGGTAGTATAATTACTGTGTAGCTAGCCACTTCTGTGCCTCCTTTTTTTGATTATGTTAGTCTATATAGTAGCACAGGGCTAGCTACATTGTTCAATATCAAATATTGAATACCATCTCCTACCTTGTAAGCCTTATCCTTTTCTGTCCCAAAGGTTATGCGCAGGACGAAAATTTTTATTTTTTTAAGAAAATTTAGGAGGATTTTTAAAAGTGATGTAGAATATATATACTATAAAAGAAACTTATTTATTTTAAATTAGTAAGTCTAAGATTAAAAATATAATAATGGTTATAGTGATACTGCAGGAAGATAGGTAGAAGAACTAAAAGTAAACAAGTAAACAAAAGAAAATTAATATGCTAGAAATGAATGACTAAAATAAAAAACAGTAAAAGGAGGT
>Ga0247720_100190_pt1 | contig 28496 bp, 29 predicted proteins | sample MSEWel2015_12_15_FD_189078 | JGI IMG/M metagenome (GOLD analysis project Ga0247720, IMG submission 189078) | Subsurface sediment microbial communities from gas well in West Virginia, United States - MSEEL Well Study Marcellus 3H_2015_12_15 | ecosystem: Environmental > Terrestrial > Deep...
TCTTACTTATTAAGCACTCTTAATTACTGTGTTTTTATATTTTTAGTCTATATTCTGTTGCCAAAGTCCATGTTTTGATAACAATTCTCTTATCGTTGACTTTTTCATTATTTATTTGACACTACCATCTTTATGGAGGAATTATCTTATATCTGCTCATAAATTTTTAGGTGTGCTCTATTTGACGCTTACACAAATTGTATTTTACTGCGCTGCCGTAAATGGCAGTCTTTTTTTCATTTCCTACCAGGCCAGGTGGCCAGGACGTTACACTCGTGTCTCCTGCTTTTTGGGGCAACTTCCCGCATTTGATTGCATGCCTTAACGAAATTCGCCACGTCCTCTTCAGTTAACAGCGGAGGCGCATCCTCAACAATAGTGTATCCTTCTATGGTGTTTGGAACGCTCTGCCATACATCACTGGCTTTCTTAAATCCTTCAGGCAGCCTGCCGGCAAAAACCATATCCAGACGTACGCCGCCTTTTCGGCATTTAATAGCAGCAGGGCGGTAATTCCCCATCAAAAAAGTAATCCTATCCTTGCCCATCCGGACTCCACAGCGGAACGGAAGCATTTCTTTCAGCCACTTGTAAAGGGTAGTGGCAATATGTAGGTTGATATAGCTGTCTCCAAATGTACTCTTTAGCGCTTCTTCCTCTTGAATAGAATTCGGTGATTGAAGCCACAAAGGTTTCATTTGGACTTCGACCTCCTTTTTCTTTCCATCTTTCTCACGCCATTTATTTACAGCTTTACGTGAATATCCAGCCCCTTTTTTCTCCCTGTTTTTCCTGTCTCTCATCTATTCGCATTTTTCACTGTAACAAATCTTTTTATTATGGCTGGAATGCTCGAGTTTAATCTCTTTCCCGCACTCCTCACAAAACCCGGACGGCATCTTATGTTTTACAAAGTACCATAATTCCAGTCCACTTCGGCCTCCTTTTCAGCAAGACGCGCCTCCCATCCCTTCTTCAGCAACTCTTCCCTCGTTTTTACACGCTCCATTAAATTGATGTATATTGCTGTTATCCGCCTCGTTATTTCCTGTAACTCCTGTACGTCGGCATCTACTGCAGGCAGTACATCCCGACCTTTATTTACCTCGTATAGCTGTACCATGTCCGTTATTAGGTCTTTTTGCGGCAAGTCCCATTTCTTCTACAAGCCGCCGGAACTTCTCTTTTAGCTCCAGCGCAACTCTTACACTCCATGTAGTATCACTCATACCCACTACCTCTCCCTTTCGCTTTTTGTCTATTATATCACAACATGGACAATACTGTAATATACGCTATGTTTGCAATGTATATATAAATGTATATACAACTTTTATAACTTCAAGAATTTCATCGTTTTTTGCTGAAAACTGTCATCCATGTTTTTTATTTTTTGTCAATTTGGGCTTATAACGCTCTTCTTTACACAGGGGGATTTTTTGCCGGTACATCATAAACAACGAAAATAAAGCCGTTTTAGTGCGTTTCAGAGGTATTTCTGTTGAAGAGGTTGTCCCCCTGTACCCCGAGAGGGTATGTCAGGTGTCTCTTGTGAAGAGGAGTAGTGACCGACCTTCTGTTGTTAAGACACCAGTCACCGAAGCCTAAAGCCGTGGTATTTCTGGGAACAACAATCGGCTATTTAATAAGACCTTATGGACAGTCCGGGAAGCTCTCAGTATCTGTTATACCCCTTTCTCGCCCTGCAGCTGTGATTTCAGATATTCTGCAAATTTCTGCTCAAGCAGTGCGTTTACCTTTTTTTCATATTCGCTCCTGACGGCAAGCACTGCGCGATCTTTTTCCAGCCTGGCTTTCTCCAGTTCAGTTTCTTTTTCTTGTTTAGCCCGTTCTAGTTGCTCCGTTGTTTCTTTGATTTTCGCTGCAAGATATTTGTTCTCTTCTGTCATGCGTGCCAACTCTCGCCGCAAACTCTCGTTTTCTTCTGCGTATATAGTAAGTTTTTTGGCTTCAGCCTGCAGTGCGCTGTTCTTTTCTTTATACTCATTCACAAGACTTTTTAAAGTAGTGTTCATTTCAGCTGCGGTGGCCAGCTTTTTCTCTATCTCTTGTTTTGCCGCAATAAGTATCTTTTTCTCTTCCTCCAGCTCCTGCACTGCTTTTTGAAGTTCCTGCAGCTGGACTTTATATTTATCCAGCTCTGCTTCTTTTTCTGCCAGACGGCTCTGCCATTCTCTCTGCGTTAGCTCGCCCTCTATTTTTATCCGCTCTACCAGGTTGACAAATATGGCGCTAATGCGTCTGGTCAGTTCCTGCAGTTCGCGTATGTCGGACTCCGCTGTTGGCAGTACCTCTCGTGCTTTGTTCAGCGCATATATATGCACCATATCGGCTATAAGATCCTTGGAAGTCATGCCTGTTTTTTCTAACAGCTGCGATATTTTTTCCTTCAGTTCCGCCGGTATCCTCACACTCCATGTGGTATCCGTCATCATATACGAGCGCAGGAGACTCCATTTTGAAGAAGACGGAGAGAGATGCGCTCTTTCCTCCTTTCTTTGTTGTTTGGCATTATTATATCATACAGCCTCAAAAATGTAAACATATATTAGTCAATGATTAACAAATTGTTTACATGGTTTACTTATGTTTACATCTTATGGTCGATCATCCCCCTTTTTAGTTAAAAAAATTCAAAAAGGCTTTCCAATTCTTCCGCCGAATATTCGTGCTGTTCAAAATTATTAAAGCTGCTGCGTGTACGAGTTGCATCTGTACGTTTCCCCTTCGGCGGTTGTACATTGTTCCTGGCTATGTAAAACAAAAGCCCAACAGGGTTCTGTATATCGTTTGCCGTAAGTATGACACGGCTTATCTCACCGTAAACTTTTAGTGCGTGTTCAAGCTTTACATCAGCCCCTGGTTCCTTTAAAAACTCCTTCAAAACCTCTTCAACCACTACCTCTCCGGTCACTTCTTCAATTTTTTGTTTAAAGTACTCTATTTTTTCATCGATTTTACAGTCTGCTGATGTGTTTTTCTTTTTTCGGTTCTTTTTTACAACAACAACATTTTTGTCAGTATTAGGCACGTTTTCTTTACGTGCCTTACCCTCTTTTAAGCAGTTGTACTCTTTAATGTTGTTGTTGTTAAAATTATTATTAATATCACTGTTATTATTAATATTACTGTTATTATTAGTCACCCAATTTTTCCGTCCCCGTATTTTACCGTCCCCGTGTTTTTGGGTGACGGTAGAAATGCCGATTTCATGCGGTTTTCCACCGTCACCTAGTTTTTGGGTGTCGGTAACAACCTTTGTGTCTTCCGTTTCTTCAGGCTCGGGCTTGTCCACCAGAGTGTAAACGTTGTGCGAAAATCTGCCGCTGCTGTCACGGACCTGTTCAACTTTGATATAGCCATATTTTACCAGGAGTTTGAAATGCTTTCTGTACGTGTCCTCACTGCCGAATCCTAAATCATGGCAGATCCTTGAGACGGTGGGAAATGCCGTATCTCCGCCACCGGCATAAGAACAAAAGTATGCATAAATCGCTTTCGCGTCCCTGGTCAGTCTCGTATCCTGCATGACCAGCTTGGGAATTATCCCAAACCCATTGCTTTTCACGCCCTGAACGTGTAAAATATCATTGTGAGTAGACATACGGATCATCACCCCGCCCTTCAAATTATTTTTTGTTGCGCCTGGCAAAAAAATGGCGCACATAAAAACAGGCACAACAAAAAAAGCCTGGAGCGCGAAGGACAATCTCCGCGTTCCAGGCTTTTTTCTCACAGTAGAACTGGAAGGCACAGAAATGCAACATCGATTTTCAAAATTCGTTTTTAAAACGTTTTTTGTGCGGGGATATATTTTTATATGCTAAAGCAACAAAAATCGCTCTCAAAGCGAATATGAGCGTTTCAAGGGTATTTATGTAGCAAGCCCCATCCCGGAGACGGAAAGCAACTGCCGCTCAAGTGCAACCCCGCCTGTTCTCGTGCTGACGGCTGAAGGCCCTTGATTAGATGAGCAATTTTGTTAACGATGTACCTATGTCATTTAGCACCGCTTTTGCTTCTGGAATGGGCATGTGATATCTCTGGGAAAGATATCTAAGCGAAGCCGCCAGTTCCCCATCGGGTCCTCCGTATTGGGTAATAATATACTTTGCCATCTTGGGATTGGGATTCTTTATTCTCACAGGATACTGCAATTTCTTCTCATAAACCCACATCTTAACATCCCTCCATATAGTGATCTTCTTCCCACGGCCAGGGTTCGTTAATCCAAGCCCATGGGTATTGGCTTAATGAGTATCCAAAGTTGGTCAAAGGCCCATAACGCATTTCATACTCTCTCCTGAGTGCCTGCAATTGACGAGTGTAATAATTGTACTCATTCAACGCCCTGCGATCGTTTGGATGAGTATTCAGATAGAGATTGAGATCTATTGTCATAAATTCAATTGCCCTTATCTGTTCTAACAGCTCTCTTCTTTCGTTGTCAGCGTGAGCATGATTCATCTGCCTTCCCTCCTTCACACCCCTTTTTTTCATAGGGCCTTACCAGTTCTGGAAACATGGTTCCCGCTCGCAGTGCTTCCATGGGTGAAAGGCTTGTGGTATACTGTTGATAAGGTATATAGGCCTCGGCAAGTTCAAGCCCTTTTCTCATCGGGTAATCATAGTACATATAAGGCGCTCGTGGCCAACAATACCTTGGATATCGGTAGTTCATATACAGTACCCCCTTATATTTGTATATTTATCTATATATCCTTCTTTATTTGCCATTATATTCCCAGAACGTCAAAATGTTACCCGACTTAAAATAAAAAAAGTTCATTGTGAAATTAAATGCAACATCAAAAAATAGTAGAACTCAAACTTCGCAGTTAAATATTGACTGCCAGACCTTGAAAAATCAATAATTCAGCCAATTTATATACCTATTAAGATGCTTTTTTATACTCCATTTTCCTCTTATAGTACTCGGGAAGCTTTGCAATAAAAGCATCAATTAATTGATCAATTTGTTCACTTGAAAGAAATAAGATTTCTTCCAAAACATCACGAAGTAAGCTGAGTATAAGTTCTAACGCTTCTGCAAACTGTATATCAGCAAGCTTCATCGTAACATTCGAAAAATAGCTCTCCTAAAGCACGCGGATCCTCCTTTTGCCGTTTCTCCAATGCCAGTATCATATACAATACGAGCATCAATCATTTCGTTATCCTGGTTATAAAGCTTAACACATACCGATAAAAGATACCTACTTCTCCCACGACGCTTTTTTGCTGAAGAATATATCTGGGATAACGTCCTTTTTTCTCCGTCTAACAAATACTTAACTTTCGGCGTCTTCTTCAATCTTGCAACTACATTGAGCCCTATTTTAGCAATCTCTATGATAGTAGTGGGACAAGCAAACCAACAATCAAATAGTACATGCTTAGACGGAATTCCTATCTTTACAATCTGCCCAAGCATCTCAAGTAGAACCTTCGGAGCACTTGATATTGCTTGTTGTCTTGCTCTATAACCACAGGATCGTTTATCAATATCTGAGTTTATCTCAGTAAACCTGTTCTTCTTATCCTGTGAACTAAGATGTCTAAATAGCAATAAAATGAGTGTTACTCCATCAGTCCATGCAAGAGTCAATAACCTAAACCCACTCTTAAATCTATTCCCTTTCCCTGTATGATCATGGACATTTGCTAGTAACTCCACTTTCGTGCTTCTCGGACGGCTGTAAAGAGTATCATCTACAACTATTGCGTTAACCCTACTATCCGAAGTCAGCCTTGAAATTTTGGCAATGATACGTACAGCAAGATTCAGTATAAATGTAGCCCAATTAATAAAAGGCGAATTCAGAAATCTATACACGACATCTTTCCCAAAGCCTGCATCGTGTGTCCCATTGAGTATGTTCATATACATACTCTTCTTAGTGTAAACAAGCTGCAAAAGATACATGAAAATGTAGATTACAGGTATTCCCTTGGATTTATAAGCATTGGCCTTCTTAAGTATTTTGCCCACAGAATATTCTTTACAAAAAGATAGAATCGATGTAATTATGTTCTTTTCATCGTAAGTATCTTGTGTTAAAATATTCATGCAAGCATCCTCCATTTGGTATTTTTGTGTTTTTTAACCACATAATTATACCTAAAACGGAGGATGTTTCTATATTTTTGTGCTGAAAAATGTTGATTTTTCAAGGTTCAAAGCTCATTTTTTATGTGCGAAGTCTAAGTTAATGTCTTGAAAGAGTTAAATATAGCTTGAGTAACCTGTTTATTTGTGTCTCAAGATGGTATAATATAATAAACAAAAAAGTATTAAATACGGCCTGTCAATTCATTTGCAGCCGTATGAAAGGAGAGCTAAAAATGAAATATAAGATTATCGCAGACAGTGGCTGCGACACAAAACGGGCTTCAGGTGAGAAACTCAACATCAATATAGTACCGTTTACAATATCTCTTGGTGATAAAGTATATACCGATGACGACTCTCTGGATTTAGATAGCATGCTAAATGTCATGAACGAAAGTCAAACCGCTCCTAAAACTTCTTGCCCTTCCCCCGGAGATTTCATGCAAGCTTTTGAGGGAGAGGAAGAGCATGTGTTTGTTGTAACCCTATCTTCAAAGCTCAGCGGTGCTTTTGCCAGCGCTGTTATGGCAAAGGAGATGTTCTTGGAACAAAAGAAAAAATTTATACACGTCTTTGATTCCATGAGCGCTTCGGTAGGGGAAACCCTTGTAAGCATCAAGATTCACAAACTGGTAGAACAAGGATTGGGCGAATTAGAAATTGTCAAAGCTGTCAACAGATATATAAAAGAGATGAAGACCCTTTTCCTGATTGACTCGCTGGATAACCTAATAAAAGCCGGAAGGATAAACAAGCTGGTGGGCAAAGTTGCTTCGACGCTTAACATCAAACCCATAATGGGTGGACACCAAGGTGAAATCACGTTGATTGAGAATAACAGAGGCTACCGCAAAGCGTTTAACCGGTTAATTGAGATTATAGGGGAAATAGGGCAAAATATTGAGGAGAAGACGTTGGGGATAGCCCACTGTAATTGCCTAAAGAGAGCTCAAGAATTCCGGGATGAGGTCCTGAAAAGGTATAACTTCAAAGACGTAATCATCGTCAAAATGAACGGTTTAAGCTCTGTGTATGCTAATGAAGGAGGCATTGTAATTGCTTTTTAAAAACTAAAAGGTGCAGCTTTACCAAAATTACTTCTAGAATTTAATTTAGTGAGGGAATATTGAGTGAACAACAGGAGCTAGCGTATAATTAAGTAAGGTAACAAGAGGTTGAACTTTTATTGGGGGGGTGGTGCTGATGATTAGGTTGCTTACTCAATCTGACAAGCAAATAATTTTGGAATACATTGAAAGAAATGAGATTGAAACCTCATTCTTATACGCCAACATAGTGGAATTTGGTGTTGAGAATAGGAAAGACATGAGAAGATGTGGTGATTATTACGGGTTGTTTGATGGCGAGGTATTAAAGGGCATAATACCATTTTACAATCTTGGCAGCTGCACACCCCATTATGAGGTTGGAGAGGCTGTACCTTTGTTTGCAGAGCTTATAAAACAGAGAAAATTTGATTCCTTGTTGGGCATGCATAAGATTATTAAACCTTTATATGAAGAGATTAAAGCTTATAAAAAACTGAGTCATATGATGAAAGCTCATATTTTATAAACAGAAATTTTAAGCCCTTTGTATTGGATGGGATAAATTTTATAGATGTAAGAGAGGTAATTTGTGATAAAGTGGTTGATTTTATTGCAAACACACGTAAGAAAGGGTTTAATGAGCAAGTGACCAGGGAAGATGTCAGGAAATTCTTAATTCAGAGAGGGCAAGAAGAAGACTTTATTGTTGCACAAAAGAACGGTAAAATTGTTGCTCAAGCGTGCATACAGACATATACTCCTCGGATAAGGTATTTATGTAGCAAGGCCCATCTCGGCGACGAAAATCAACTGCCGCTCAAGTGCAACCACGCCTGTTCTCGTGCTGACGGCTGAAGGCCCTTGATTAGATGAGCAATTTCGTTAATGATGTACCTGTTTAATTTCTGCAAAAGAGCATCATGCAGACTTTACTTGAGCAGCCTTTCAAAAAACTCTACAATATCCTTGGCCTTTGGGGGACACCCCGGCAGACAGGTGCTGCACCCACGGGTGCATGAACCAATGCCAATCCCTTCAAGCTTTTGCCCTCTAAACCCCTGACCGATATATAATTTGGATTTCAATCCACCCAACCGCCCTCTTTCCCTTAACCGCTCCAGCGCGTAAATAAGGCTTCCATAGCAAGCCGAACAGGCGTCTTTCTCTACTACATATTTTGCCAAGCTCGCCACCCGCCTTGATGCCTCAAGTTTCTTGCCACCGCTGGTATCCTGATTTAGTTCTACGATGTCCGCCTTTGTCACATCAGCTGAGCCCACTCCCAGCTTCTCGGCCATTGAAATATAGGCTATATCGTCTTTTTCGTACCCTATAAGCTGGGCAGCGTATGCATCTACCAGTACAGGATCCTTACCCGCGATAATCCGGTTCATTTGAACCGGCGTACCTCCCTCTTCAAAGGTCAAATCCCCCACTATGGCATCTACAATAGTCAAATGCGCCCTTACAACCGCGCTGAGACAGGCAATGGGTTTGTGCAGCCCCAGAGAATGAAAACGCCTCTTTTCGCTATCCGGTATACATCCCTTTAAGTTTTTCAGAGCGCATGTCAGCTTAGTCTGACAGTGAGCCTTGAGCACCGGCACGTTTATTAAATAATCCACTTCAAGGGGTTTGCTGCACACCCTCAAAGTTAAATCGTCCACTTTGACTTCTCTGTAAGCATCCTCCTTAAGGTCTATAAGCGGAACACCATACTTGCGGGAAATCGCCTCATAGCCACATATCCTGAAAGCCCGCCTGGTACTATCTCCCACCCAGGAGCTTTCCATTATTAGCAGGTTGTTAAATCCATGCACCTTCAGGTATTCCACCACTGCCCCAACCAATTCAGGATCAGTGGTGGCTCCGGACGAGGATTCCTTGGCCACTACGAGATTGGGCTTAATCCCTATCACAAAATCCTTTTTAAGCTCATCAACCAATCCCACCGCATCCAGCAATGTTGGGACCATCTTTTGTGGCTCGCTGCCGTATATGACCATAATCTGGTTATAGTTCAATTGCTATACCTCCCCTTTGGACTTCCCTCAAGCCTCAGCAGGCTCCTATGGTTTGATCTTGTTCTCCTCATCATACCCGGGATAAACCACTTCACAGACACAAGTATCCTCATTCACACTCGGTCTCATCGGCCTTAGCTCTTTTACGCTGAAAATAATCCACCTCAAAAAGTTTTCTGAACCTTGCCGGGGACATACCGGTCTCTTTTTTAAAAAGATAGGTAAAGTATTGCTGGCTGCTTATCCCTATGTTTTGCGCTACCTCGTTCATGGAAAGGTTGGTCTTGATGAGCAAATCCTTTGCGCGGTTGATCCTTAAGCGCGTAAGGTATTCAACCGGCGTAACCCCCACGTATTCTTTAAATATCCTGTGGAAATAGCTCCTGTTGAGCCCGACGCGCTTTGCAATATCCTCTACCTTTATATCCCTGTGATACGATTTATGAATAAAGTGGATGGCACTTCGCACATAAGCCATCTGTGGATCTGAATTCCCCAGGCGCTGTTCTTCTATTATCCTTGTGATCTGCAGCATGAGCTGCCAGAACAGCAGGTTGGTTGAAATCTGTGCCGTTCCACGATTTCCATCCAGTTCAGCTATCATCCTTTTGAGCAGCCAGTAAATCTCCTCGGTATCTTTTAAGATATAATAAGGCGCATCCTCAAAAAAGCATATGGGCGGATCGGATATTTTGCGGCAAAAAGCACCAAACGAAAAAAATTCTCCTCTGTTGGGTACAAATACAAATTCGATGTTCAGGATTTTACAGGGATGCCCAGCTTCAACCAAAAGGCGGTGGGAAACATCGCCGTTTATAAAGACGAATTCCCCCTTCCGCATAAACAGCCGTTGTTCTTCCACCTCAACGCTGCATTCGCCCTGCTCGACATACATAATTTCTACCTGTTTATGCCTATGGGGAGTCATGGTATATTGATTGTTAAATCTGCGATAGTAATACCCCATGATGCACGGCACCAGGTCCTCTGTAAACAGTTCAGGGGAGCGCATATCATATACTTCCATAAAACGCTCACCACATCATTCCCAGCGATATCCATGAACCACCGGATTTCTGCCGGCTTTCTCTATAGGGCTGAAGACACGGATGGCTAAAGGAGCCTGCCTGCGCTTGTATTCACTGCGCTGTACCATATTCAAAATGTTGCACACCAGCAAGCGTTCATAACCTCTGGCCACAATTTCGTCGACAGATAACCCCTCGTCTATATACATGCTGAGCACCGCATCCATGACGTCATATGGCGGCAGAGAATCCTGATCCTTTTGATTGGGACGCAGTTCGGCCGATGGCGGCTTAATCAAAGTATTGTGCGGAATGACCTCTCGATCCCGGTTTACATAGCTGCAGATATCATAGACAACAGTTTTAGGTATATCTGCAATGGGCGCAAGGCCACCGCACATATCCCCGTATATTGTAGCATAGCCCACCGATGCCTCAGACCTGTTGCTGGTAGATACTAGTACTCTTCCTTCTCGATTGGCTATAAACATAAGCAGGTTCCCGCGGATCCTTGCCTGAACGTTCTCTTCGGCCACATCACCCACAGGCGACGGTGAACCGTTAAACACCGTCAAATACTCTTTAAAGATATCCTCAATAGGGATGACCCTGTACTGTATCCCCAGGTTTTCTGCCAGGGTTTGAGCATCCTGCCTGCTGTGCTCTGAAGAATACCTGGAAGGCATATATACCCCCAGCACGTTTTCTCGCCCCAGAGCATCAGCCATTATACAGGCCACCAAAGCCGAATCAACGCCGCCGCTCAAACCTAATACGGCTTTCTTAAAGCCATTCTTTGAAAAATAATCGCGGACTCCCAAAACCAACGCTTTATACAGCCATGAGATATCCTCCTGCAAGCAGGGCAACGGGCAATGAACACCGCCCAAATCGAAGACCACCATCTCCTCTACAAACGGCTGTGCCTGCACCATACATTGCCCTTTTTCATTCAGCACCCTGCTTGTACCTGCAAACACCAGGTCATCGTTGCCTCCCACCTGATTTACATACACCAGGGGGGCTCCAATCTTTTTCGCAACACGGACCAAAATGTCATTGTGCCACTTAAATTGACCGTAACGATAAGGACTAGCCGAAATGTTGATAATCAAATCAACGCCCCTGTATTCGGCATCGCCCCATACGTCATCTCCCACAACCACAGCCAGTTTGTATCCTCTAAAGGCCAGGCTGTCAGTTCCGCAAAACGGCTCAAAATAGCAGGCCTCATCAAAAACGCCTAAAACCTTCAGCTTGCGCTTGGCAGTGTACCCCACTACCTCTCTGTTTTCTATCAGCAATGCGGCGCTATACAGCCCCTTTTTATCATCCTGTAGGGCTGTGCCCAGCAACACCCCTATCCCATCGGTATGCTCGACAACCTGACGCAATGCCGCCTGGCAATCCCTAATGACATCCTTTAGCCTAAGGAGCCCCTGAGGCGGATAGCCGACCAGGCTGAGCTCAGGGAACACCACCAAATCGCAGTTCAAACTCCTGGCCTTTTCTATGAACTCTATAATCTTCAAAGCATTTCCTTTCAAGTCGCCTACAATAGGATTTAGCTGAACCAAAGCTATCCTCATGCTCTACACCTCGTCGATCTTAAGCAGTTCAATTACCACATCTTTCATCTGATCCTGTCTACATGAAATGGTATGCCTAATGTCTTTCTCTCTCAGCCCTGCTAAGGCCGAAGGGAGCTTCAAGCCCGACACATGGCTTAAAACATCCAGCAATTCAAATTCGTCCCGGCCGTCTGCTGCATCCTGCCCCAGTATGGCCCTCAAAACATCGCCTGGAAACTTAAACGGGCTGGCAGTTGAGGCCAGTATCGCCTTGTGGTCATCACCCGTCTGCCTCCTGTACTCATCATAAACCCATTTTCCCACCGCCGTATGGGGATCCAAAACATAGTTATATTCCTGGTATGTGCTGCGTATGGCCTGAAGGGTCTGGACATCATCGGCATACCCTCCCCAGAAGGCCTCCTGAAGCCTGTGCAGGCTCTCGCCGTCTATCCTGTATTGGCCCTCGCTCTGTAAGCTGGCCATCCACGTCTTCACTCTTTCGTGGTCACCGCCCGAAAGCTCAAACAACAACCTTTCCAGGTTGCTGGATATCAAAATGTCCATAGAAGGCGATATGGTTTTATAAAATTCCCTCCTGCGGTCATATATACCCGTGTTGATAAAGTCAGCAAGTACCTTATTTCTGTTGGAAGCGCAGATCAGGCGGTGTATTGGCACACCCATCCTCTTAGCATAATAGGCTGCCAGAATATTACCAAAGTTGCCGGTGGGTACAACCACATCAACCAGCTGGTCTTCTGATATCTCGCCGGCTTTCAGCATATCCAGCCATGCGGATATATAATAAACAATCTGGGGCACCAGCCTTCCCCAGTTTATGGAGTTGGCAGATGAGAAGCGGTATCCCTTTTGCTCCATTTTCTGTTCCAGCTGCTTGTCGGCAAATATGGCCTTTACACCCGACTGTGCGCTATCAAAATTCCCCTCCACAGCCACCACATGGACGTTGGCACCTTCCTGAGTTATCATCTGGAGCTGCTGCATGGAGCTCACCCCTTCCTTGGGGTAAAACACCACAACGTGGGTTCCAGAGACGTCTTTAAACCCCTCCAGCGCCGCTTTGCCGGTATCCCCTGACGTGGCCACAAGGATCACAATATCGTTCTTCTCGCCGGTTCGCTTTGCAGCCGTGACCATCAAATGTGGAAGAAGCTGCAGAGCCATGTCCTTAAATGCACAGGTCGGCCCATGCCACAGCTCCAAAATATAAAGCTGGTCGTCAAGCTTCAAGACAGGCGCAATATCGGTCACATCAAACTTCTCCGGGTTGTACGCTGAATGCACGCACCTGGTCAAATCCTCCTGCGAATAATCGGTCAAAAACAGCGAAAGGACCTTTACAGCCCTTTCACGGTAATCCTCCTGCGCCAGCATCATAAAGTCGTCCATGGACAAACGGGGAATTTCATGGGGTATAAACAGCCCTCCATCGCTGGCAATCCCCTGCTTGATAACCTCCATAGAGGGTAGATTGGCATCTCCTCCACGCGTGCTTTTGTACAGCATACCCATCTCCTACCATTCAGTGTATATTGGGATTTTTGATTCATTATACTCCCTCGCAAACTTCTCGTCAAATAAAAAAACTTTTCCCTTTTTTAGCCCTACTTATGGGAAAAGTCCCATTTATCAGCTACGCTATTTGTGAATACTACAGAGTTGGAATCCTTTTTGAGATGTTTCATAAAGTACGGGAGGCATCATCAAAAAGAAAGCCAAGGGCTTTCCCTCGGCTAAAATACCTTGTTTTCCTTTAAGTTTCCCTTTAAGCCCTCTTTATGCTATGCATTCTTCTTCTAGCATATACTCTTTCAGGAAAACAGGTACGCTTTCGGGAGTGCCGCTCATGGTGATCACAAACTGTATATTGAATTTGTCCGAAAGCTTCTTCACATCCGTCACGAATTCCTCTATGCTCTTTATATCTCCCCCTAAATCTTCAATGATCCCATCGACATAAACACGCTCGATATCGTAATCCCCCGCAATGATCCCGCACAAGAACCCGTACAGCACATTTAGGTCTTTCAACCCGAACTCCCTGGCGTTGATGAACCGAACCTGGTACTTCAAACCCGTTATCTTCCGATAATCCCCGTCGATAAACACCACATTTCCCTTGGTTTCCTCAATGGCCCGATTCGCCATTTCAATCACTTTCTTGGTCTTCCCGCTTCCCTTCGGGCCAATGATAAAATGTATCATGTTGACCGCCTCCCGTAATTTTTGTTAGGGTTTGGTTATATTATACCACACTACCAGCAGGGTTACCATAGAAAAGCATCACAAAAAATAAGCATAAAATTGTATAAAATTAAGGGCTCTAGCGGCCCTTTCCGTATTTCAGCATGCGCTGGACAATCCGCTGGCGAACCTGTTCAATCTTTTCAAAATCCATGGCTGAAATGTAGTAGCTCTCCAGCTGGTCGTGAACAGTCTTGGCCTGTGCAATATTGCTTATAGCTTGATCAAGCAGTTCCAAAAATCTCTCGCGGGCACCTGATAAAGCCTTCCTACGCTCTTCATCCAGGTTTGCCTCGTTAAAACACGCTGACAGGTCTATGCCTTCCCCAAGGTTTATTCCATGGCCCTCAGGCACAGCGCTACGAAATGGCTCCCATATATTTATGACAGCAGCGTTAAGCTCAGGTATAATCACCATATCCAAATCCTCGGGCTCTATCGGGCAGTGCGACCTTTCGGTGAAAAACCCCTGCCACTCGGCTATGTGCGCAACCCTGCTTAACAGTTCCTTGGCTCCCGAACCTGGTCCACCATAAATGGGATATACATCCATACCGGGCTTGAGCAAGGTATCAGTATAATCCTTTATACCAGAAGGGGTGATTGCACAGGCGAAATAATGCCTTGCCCTGCTCTCCTTGCCCAAAACATCAAATCTTTTAAACACTTTTCTGATGAGCAAGTCGGCCTGCCGCTGATATTCAGCCCTGTCCACACAGCTTTTCACGTAGCTCTTCCATTCATCATAAGCGGTTCTGGCTTCTTTAAGCTGACTGTATGCCGTATTGAACAGGTCCTTTATTCGACTTGTGCACTCTATTATGTACTCCCTGTTGGCAACCAGCACATCATCGTTCCAGTAATCGCCAAAATAGATAATCTCCTCGACAGCTCCTGGATATCGAGGGTCCATCACGTGAGGAGCCGTTCCATCCATTATAGCTACTTTTAACTCCGGTACCGCCACGGCATCAAGGGAATAGGGGTCCGAGGAGCAATAAAAGTATTCAAGGTCATATCCTTTATCAAGCAAATCCTGGCCAATCTTTTTCATAAAAGTCGACTTGCCTACCCCTGGTCCACCTTTTATTATAAATATCCTGTTTGTATTGGACTCCAGTATCTCTCCAAAGTAATTTACAAAACCATCGGGCGTATTCCCGCCAGCAAACATGCACCTGATATTTGGCTTTGATTTCACAAATACTCCTCCCACCTCATACCGAATATCGCTCTTTTGGTATTATATGCGTTGGATTAACTGCATATGATAAACTCAAAGGAAAATTAAAAAAGAGCAACGCTTGAATCAAGCGTTGCTCTTTTAGCTAGAAGCAGTCTCAGACTCTTCACCTTCTTCGGAGGCTTCATCCTCAGCTGCGGTTACAACAGCTATGGCATCCTCCGGCGGGTCCGTTATTTGTATTTCAGGATGAATATTTAGGTCTTCAACCGTCACAACATCCCCATCATTCTTACCGCCCACGTCCACTACAAAGTGCTCAGGAATGACGGACGCTTCACCGGTAACGTTTATGCTGTCTATATTGACTTGAAGTATCAGGCCTTTTGATTTTAACTTTTCGCGTCCGATAAACTTAATGGGTATATCACAGGTAATCTTTTGCCCTGCAGCCACCAGCTGCAGGTCCACGTGAAGCACCTCACCCGTAATCGGCTCTTTCTCTATATCCTTAACCAGAGCCATCTTCTCTTGATTATCTATTATCAGTTTAACTCTCGGCCTCTCTCCATGCTCCCTTAAAACTTTTAAAAATTCACGCTTCACAAACTTGACGGGCAAGCTCTTGATTTCCCTGCCATAAACAACGCCGGGGATAAAACCCTCCCGTCTTGCCTTCTTGCCCTTTTCATTTCTTGTCAAAGCAGTGAGCGTTGCTACTCTCATACCATCCCCTCCTTTTATTTTAATAAACATTATTGTCTATTAAAATAAAAGAGGTCATTCGTATGGATTAGCAACAGCATCATATTATTATAGCATTTTTTTATATAAACTTCTACCCTCTTTTAAAACATACATTATTACCACTATTATAGCAGTAAATTAAACATGCCTAACTCCCCATTTTTTATATCCTCATTGCCCTCATCTACAGGCACACGGCCTTGCAGAAACCGGAAAAGCGACTTATATGCTCACCACTCACACAACTGCAATCTTGCAAGATCATACGGATTTATTAACCATTACCACAAGAGCGTAACGCCATCATATTTTAACGGTTCATTTGCATATTGTAAGAAAATATTGCAAGAAATGTATAATATCATGGAAGCTATCAAACGGTACATACGGAACCCCTTGTGCTGCACAGTAATCCCTTAAGCGGCCTTTTGCAAACACTATATCCGCCTCACGGGCCGCACACCTATCAGTCGTTCCATCGCCGATGAAAATTATAGTCTGGTACTGTGCCTTAAACTCCCTCAAGCGCCTCAATTTGCAGTTTCCACAAGGGCCCAATCCGCTCTCACATTCATCACTTTCATCGAAAAACACGGCTTCTATATGGCACCCATTAAACTTCAAACGGTTGGCATAAATCTTTATATTGGTACTATCGATACCTTCTTTTTCAAAAAAACTTGAAATGGTGTTGACATAGCCTCCACTTACTACGATAAGCGGAATGCCTTTTTCGCTTAATAATTTACAAAAGTCCTTAAAACCTTCATCCAAGCGGGCGTTTTGAAATATGAAGCTCAAAAATTCCTGTTCAGTAAGATGGATTCTTTTAAAATGTTGGAGGGCGCCTTCCTTGACGCCCAACTTGCCCTGGGCAATTAACTTCTCAATCTCATAACTAGGCTGCCCTCCAAAGGTAAAATAAATCAAATCGTTTGTATCAATATCAGTAATAGTCCCATCAAAATCAGATACTATTGCCACGTTGCTTAGACTGTCCAAGCCCTTATAGTTCACCGTCATTTCAGCCCTCCAGTGCACGAATTAAACACCACATTTTATTTAGCAGCAGTAGCCTGCCTTTTGATCTCCTTGAGCCGCTTCATGACGTCATTGGCTCCCCTGCCGAAATAATCGTGCAAGATCTTGTATTCAGCATAGAGCCTGTCGTACATCTTGACATTCTCGGGTATGGGCCTGTATACCGTATCCTTTACCTTTGCCATAACTTTTGCCGCCTCTACTATGGAGTCATAGCCGCCGCGTTCTTTCCCTGCAGCTACCGCGCCAAACATCGCAGAGCCAAGAGCAGGCGCCTGAGGAGAACCCGATATCCTTATCTCCCTATTGGTCACATCGGCATATATCTGCATCATAAATGGGTCTTTCTCTGCAATTCCACCAGCGGCATAAAGCTCATAGATGGGAATGCCGTGCTCTTCAAATGTCTCGATGATCATCCTGGTGCCGTAAGCAGTGGCCTCTATGAGTGCCCTGTATATCTCTTCGGGCTTTGTAAGAAGTGTGCATCCCACAATCACTCCCGTAAGGTCCACATCCACCAGCACAGAGCGATTACCGTTCCACCAGTCAAGTGCCACCAATCCACTCTCGCCTACCGCCAGCTTTTGCGCCTTCTCCGCCAGCAGCCGATAAACGCTTATGCCCCTTTCCTTGGCCTCCTGAACATATGCAGCCGGTACGCAGTTCTTGACAAACCATTCAAAATGATCCCCTACACACGACTGCCCGGCTTCATAGCCCATATAGCCCGGGATGATTCCATCCTCCACAACGCCACAGATGCCGGGTACCATCTTTTCTTCCTTGCCGAGCAGCATATGGCATGTGGAAGTCCCCATGATCATCAGCATCTTTCCTTCCTCGGTAATGCCAACAGCAGGTACCGCTACATGGGCATCCACATTGCCTACGGCGACGGCCGTACCTGGCTTAAGTCCTGTTAAGCGTGCAGCTTTCTCGGTTATCTCACCGGCTTTGGTGCCTATTGGATATATATCCCTGCTGAGCTTTTCATCTACTACATTTTCAAGCCTGGGATCCAGGGCCCTGAAGAAATCCTTGGATGGATACCCTTTTCTCTTGTGCCATATGGCTTTATAACCCGCGGTACAGCTGTTACGCTTTTCCTGTCCGGTCAGCTGAAGCACTATCCAGTCAGCCGCTTCGATGAATTTAGCAGCCCTCTCGTATATCTCAGGTGCCTCATTTAGTATCTGCCATATCTTGGGAAATAACCACTCGGAGGAGATCTTGCCGCCATACCTCTGCAAAAACTCTTCTCCTCTTTCAGCGGCGATCTGGTTCAACCTGTTAGCCTCATCCTGTGCCGCATGATGTTTCCAAAGCTTAACATACGCATGGGGATGTGACTTATACTCTTCATAAAAGCACAGCGGCGTCCCGTCCTTATCGATGGGGAGCATAGTGCATGCGGTAAAATCAATCCCGACGCCAATTACATCTTCGTTGGATACTCCTGCTTCTTTAAGCACCGCTGGGATGGTTTCAGCCAGCACATCAAGATAATCCTGAGGATGCTGAAGCGCCCAATCGGGCTCCAGCTTTGTCTTCCCGTCGGGCAGGTATTCATCCATGACGCCATGGGGATATTCCTTAACTGCGGTGGCCACTTCCCTGCCGGTATCCACCTCTACCAGCACAGCCCTTCCGGATTGGGTTCCAAAATCCACCCCTATCGCATACTTCTTACCCATATTATATCTCCTCCCTCTCGCTTACTTTTTTAGCACTTCCCCTTATAACCAGCTCCGGCCGCATTTTGATGCGAGAGCGTTTTTGCCTGCCTTCAATCATATCGATTAAGGCTGTTGCTGCCTGCTGGCCTAATCTTTCCTGGGGATGCGCAACTGTGGTAAGCTTAACCTCGGAAGCCACAGCAAGCTGCGAATCGTCAAAGCTAACGAGAGAAATGTCCTCAGGGACGCTCAGGTCCATTCCTCTCAATACATCCAGTATCTTAATGGCCATCTGGTCATTGTAGCACACAATGCCAGAGCACTGGGGAATAAAATCAACAAGTTGCTTCCTCATGCTGCTTTCAAAGTTTATCGCTTGCTCTGTATCAAACCATAAAACCCTTGAAGGCAAAACCTCAAGCCCGGCCTCCTCATGTGCCTTCTTAAACCCGGCAAACCTGTAATGCCCCTGAATATCGTCTTTCTTGAACACGCCGCCAATTCTGGTGTGCCCCAGTTCAATCAGGTGTCTGGTAGCTATATAGCCAGCCCAGACATCATCCTCTACAACGTAAGAACAATCAAAATCCTCATAACAACCATGGATAAATAATATGGGAATATTCTTTTTCTTTAGCTCCTGGTACAAATCCAGATTGGGGTTGGGCAAAGCGCTCTTGGTGGGCTCAACTATCAATCCTGCAATGCGGTGATTTTTCAAGTTTTCAAGGCATAGCCGTTCCATTTGATGCTGATTATACGTGCAGCTCAGCAGCATGTTGTATCCGTGCTCCAGCAATACGCTGTTAATGCCGCGGATGATGGCCGGAAATATATAATCATTGAGGTAGGTGGTAATGACCCCTATGGCGTGCATCTTTTCCCACTTTTCATAGGGGCCATTACCCACAAAAGTGCCTTTGCCGTGTATTCTATAAAGCCATCCTTCATTTACTAACTCCCCAATGGCCTGCCTCACGGTGTGCCTGCTGATATTAAACTTCTCTGCCAGCTCATTCTCAGAAAAAATCCTGTCACCGAATTTCAACTGCTTTTGCTGTATCGTCTCTATTATATACTCCTTTAGGCGCTGATACTTGGGCTTTTGGTTATCTTTAAACAAAGTGTTACACCTGCTCCATTTTTTATTTTATTTGAATGGATTCTCATCCTTGTACAGCATATTGGCCGGCTGGTTGAAGTCCACTTCCTCGATGCCCAGCATCTTCATGGCCGCAAACAATGTCTTGCCTACATGTTTGAAGGCAACGCCTGTGTGATGCGGATACCTCTTGGCAATCAAGACATACCTGTAGAATCTACCCATCTCCTTTACAGCAAATACCCCGATGCCGCCGAATGATTTGGGATCCACGTCTATAACTTCGCCTTCTGCCACATAGCTCCTCAGCTTGCAATCAGCCGTACCCTGCAACCTGAACAATGTGATGTCCCCTGGCTTTATGGTTCCCTCCAGGGTACCCCTGGTTATATCCGGTTCCTTATCTGGCTCCAGGAGCCTGTGCATGATGAGCTGATATTTCATGGCTCCATCTTTCAAATGGCACTTGGGCGTATTACCGCAGTGGAACCCCATAAACAGGTCGCTTAGCTTGTAATCGCCAAACTTATCTCTGTTGTTTTCATACATATCCCTGGGAACGGTATTGTTTATGTCAAGAAGGGTTGCCGGCATGCCCGTAGCACATGTAATGATATACTCACTCAAAGCGCCGTATATATCCACTTCGCATGCCACCGGAATGCCGCGGGAAGCCAATCTGGAGTTCACATAGCACGGCACAAAGCCAAACTGGGTTTGGAATGCAGGCCAGCACTTGTTGGCAAATATGGCATACTCCGACGCTCCGATGTGCTTTTCCATCCAGTCCAGCAAGGTAAGCTCATACTGCGCCAGCTTGGGAAGAATGCCAGGGAATTTGTTGCCTTCCCCCAGCTCCTCTTCCATATCCTTGATGACCGACGGTATCCTGGGGTCGTTTGCATGCAGGTTAAAAGATTCAAATAGGTCAAGCTCAGAATTTTCCATGATTTCAATGCCTAAATCGTACAGCGGCTTGATGGGAGCATTGCAGGCCAAGAAGTCCTGGGGCCTTGGACCAAAAGTGAAAATTTTAAGCTTTGACAGGCCCAGTATCACCCTTGCGATATCCACAAATTCCGAAATCATATCTGCAACTTCATCGGGCGTGCCAACGGGATATTCGGGAATATATGGATTGAGTTTGCGCAGTCCCAAGTTATATGAAGCATTGAGCATTCCACAGTATGCATCCCCACGCCCATCAATCAAGTTGTTCTCGGTCTCCTCAGCTGCAGCCACAAACATGGAAGGACCGGCAAACTTCTGCGCCAGCATGGTCTCTGGCCCTTCAGGCCCGAAGTTACCCAGGTACACAACCAGCGCATTCACATTGGCCGCTTTAAGCTCATCTAAAGCTTTAAGTACATCCTTCTCATTTTCTACCACTGTTTGAATCTCGGTAATGGCAATGCCTTTTTGACGACAGGCTTCAACTACTGCTTTTCTCCTTGACTGGCTGAGCTGTACCGGGAAGCAGTCTCTGCTCACCGCTACAATCCCCAGTTTTACCTCCGGAATGTTTATCATACAAAGTTACCCCCCTTTAAACAGTTATTGACTTCCAGTATCATTATACCACCGCATCACTTGTATGCACAAGTCCCAAAAGTCAAAATAAAATAGAAGGAAAGGGCAGAGCTTTAATGCGCCCTGCCCATCTTCCTAAAGTAAAAAATAAGCTATTTAAGCGCCCCTAATTCGAGGTTTTATGAGAAATCAAAGCTCAAAATTTTTCGCGACGCGATTCATGCATTCCAAATCGCAATCAATCGTAGTATACACTGCCGATTTAATGTAATAGTGAACTTATTTTCGTTTAAATAGAGGAATAAAAACTTTCTGCGGTAGGGTGGTTAAACTAAATATTTCATGCCAGCATATAGTTGATCTGTTGCGACAGGCTTATATTCCTAATATCCCATTTTCTCGGGAAAAAATCTATGAACTCCAAATTAGATAACCCTGAATCTCGAACGAATTTTAAGAATTTGGCGTCATACCACGGTGGTGTCCAGGCTCCCGACCTGCATATGTGAACTGCAGCTACCTCTATGCCCGTAGGGATACTCTCCCGGGTGATATACTCCACATTGTACATCCCATTGATTTCCTTAAAATCTTGTGGCCTTTCAGCAGTATAAGGGCTGTATATGATGCTCGCTTTTTTAACAATCCCATCCTTCAAAAGCTTTCCCAGCCAGTTGGCACAGTTTAATTCAAAGTTCAAAGAGTGCAAACCTCCATACCCCAGGTCGGCATGGGCGTCAAACAGGTAAACGCTGGTACATCTGTTATCCCGAGCAATGTTATAAGAGAGGACGTGAGAGTCAGAAATATAAACTTTTACGCGGGGTTTAATTATGAATTTTTGTCTAATTTTCTCCCAAAAATCCCTTACCTCTGGAGACAGGCTGTATAAATCCTCAAGGTCCTTCCCTTGCCTTTTAAGCACAAAATACCGCTTATACCATACATCAAGCACATTTTTGGAATTTTCTATATATGAGTATCCCTTTGCCTTAGAACAGATAAAATAATCCCAATCGATGCTCAAAAGACATTTGCCCACTGACATCACTCCAATCGTGACCAATAGCAAATGTCTTTACAGGTTCGTGGTTTGGTTTTAATAAATTTCACCTGGCAGAGTTGCCAGGTTTTTTGAACATGAAATTTATGCCCATTTAGAAAGATAATAATATTTTTCGGCAGAACCGCTGCAAAACCTTTCCATACTCAGAATAGAGATATAATAAGATATAAGGCTTTCTGCACCTTGATTTAGATTTACGCCATCTTTTGTAATACCATCATAGCATCCACCGGTCTCTGGATCGATAAGGCTAACACCTTTAGAGTTATAACCCGTATACCACCTGTAGCATTTTTTCGCCTTTTCAAGATAACCATCTTCCTCCGTTATCTCATATGCCTTAAGATAAGCCAGCAGCATTTCGCAGGCCTCTATGGGCTGTTCATCAAACTCGGCTGGCTTGCCCCCCTTCTCAAACCAGCCATGACAGCCTATTGGCTTAAAATAACCCTTGTTGAAGGTATGTTTCTCTAAAAAGCTCAGGCTTTCCAATCCTATACCCTTAAAGCGTTGCTCTCCGGTTGCCTGAAAGGCCACCAGCATAGCCCACGGCAATACGGCATTGCTATAGGTAAGCACGTCTTCAAACCACTTCCAGTCCTCCCTGCAGTGGTTATAATACTCCTCCGCTAGTGAGGTAGCCAGATCCCTTATTATCATTTTGGCCTGGTCGCCATCTAAAAAACCCAGCCCTATAATCGAATAGGCCTTGCCCCTGGGATAAAGCAACTTACTACAATTGGGAAGCGCTCTGTCCAGGATGTATTTTGCAACACGGCGTATGTTTACCGGTACATGTTCATTGGATATGGTAAATCCCAGCGCCCATAGGCATCTCCCAAAACAGTCTTCAGAACCCCTTTCTTCAATAAACCGCCTGTCATAACCCATGAAGTTCCTGAACCAGCCATCTTCATTCTGTGCATTGAGCAAAAAGCTGGTATATCTGTAAATAAGGGTTTCATATCTCTTTACCGGCCGTTGCTCATAAAGGAGTACCGCCATGATCAGCGCTCTTGCATTGTCATCGGTGGTATAGCCCTTGGTAGGATCGGGTACCCCATACTTGGCATGCTGCAGCATCCCCGTATCGTCGGTCATACGGAAGATGTGCTGCTCGTTCTTCATCTTAACCAAATCGTACAGCATCATCCTACCAGCATATCCCCTTTCAACTGGGTTTCCTCAATGGTCTTTATAAATAGCTGGGCATATTGATTAGCGATATTCTTCCACATCATCATCCTACCAAGAGCCAGGGTCTTTTTCTCCATCTCACTCTTCACCTCCGGATGTTCCAGTATATAATTGAGGCACCTTGCCAGCGATTTGGAATCCGCAAACTCGGCCAGCATGCCCCTGCCATCTGCCAGCATCTCTTTAGCATACGGATATGGCGTAGAGACTATGACCTTGCCATACCCCACTGCATAGGCAAGTGTACCGCTTACCGCCTGCTCTCTGCCAAGGTAAGGCGTCATGTATATATCCGAAAGCTGTAAATACTGTATGATTTCATCCTTTGTAAGGTATTTATTTACAAACCGCACGTTTTCCTCGACTCCCAAACGTTTTACTAATCCTTCCAGTTTCTCCCTGTAGCTCTCACCATATTCCTTTTTCACACACGGATGTGTCTGCCCCAGTATGAGGTACAACACTTCAGGATGCTTTTTAGCCACCTCTGCTATGGCTTCTATACCATATTCCAAACCCTTACCCGGGCTTATAAGGCCGAATGTGCTGATTATCTGTCTTCCTTTAAAGCCGTAACTCTCCTTGAGCTTTTCTCTTGGTTCTACAACCTTGTAAGGTACGCCGTGATGTATAACCTCAATCTTGCCCGGGTCTATTCCATACACACTGGTTAAAATCTTTACGGTGTTGTTTGCCATGGTAACAACCCTGCAGCTCTTTTCCCCCAGAACCTTTATAATCTCCTTTTGTTTATCAGAAGGCTCAAGAAGAACGGTATGAAAAGTGGTAATGAAGGGTATGTGCAAATTGTCTATGAAATCGAAGATGTAATCTCCCCAATCGCCACCGAATATTCCGTATTCATGCTCGATAACCACAAGCTCCGTATCGGTGTTGTTTAGCTCCTTAGCAGCTTTCACATAGCTGTCTCTATCGTATTGCCAGATCTCCATGATGACCCTCTCATCGTATCGATAATCCCCGTTGCTTATGGCAATAACCCTGGGTTTATTTATAAGCTTTATCTCATCCAGCTCATTTACCAGGTCCTGAGTGAATGTGGCCAACCCACACTCTCTGGGAGGATAAGTGCTTACGAACACGACGTTTCTGGCTCTATTGAGCACCATCATCCACCACCCCTTTCTTAAAAATTTGCAAAACGAAAAGTTGGCATTCTCTTCATTCAATAATCACATGAGCTCTTTGCAAAAAACTATATTGCCATGGGACCGCTGTCTTCCTCTGCGTACACCGTCCTGTAGTGTTCACATCCCTGTTTTATCCTGCAATTGGACGCCACAATGGTATTGACCAGCTTGACTCCATTCTCTACCACCACATCATCCCATATAACGCTTCCCACAATCTTTGCCCCTATGCCTATGTGCACGTTGTTTCCTATAATGGCGTTGGGGCCTATTGATGCATTTTCCTCAATCTTTACATTGGCGCCTATATACACGGGCCCATATATTTTCACCGAACTATGTATGTCGGAGCCCGGGCCTTTGTATATCCCTTTACCGGAGAAGTCCAAGCCACTTACCCTGCATTTACCTGCCATTATATCCATATGGGCCTGCAGATACTTTTCAGGCGTACCGATATCTATCCAGTAAGAACACCCTTTATACACCGCAATCTTGTAGCCTTTTTTAAGAAGCTGGGGAAATACTTCCCTTTCAACCGATACCACGCGTCCTGCCGGAATCTCCTCAAGCACCTTCGGCTCAAATACATACACGCCAGCATTTATGAAATTAGAAGTCACTTCATGGGGTTGCGGCTTCTCTTTAAACGAAATGGCATAACCCTTCTCGTCGTATTCTATGACCCCGTACATGGATGGATTATCCACCTGCGTCACGGCAATGGTAACGTCAGCTGCCTTCTCCCTGTGATATTTTATAAGCTCTCTTAAGTCTATATCGCTTAAAATATCCGAATTGAATATGAGGAAGGTATCATCAAAGTAGTCCTGGGTATTTTTTATTGCACCGCCAGTCCCAAGCGGTATATCTTCTTTAACATGGTGAATTCTAATCCCAAACCTTTCTCCATCGCCAAAATGCCTTTGAATATATTGAGCCCTGTAACATGTGCTCAACACCACTTCATCTATGCCTACGTTTTTCAGGTTGAGTATGCTTCTCTCAAGCAGCGGTTTGCCCATGATAGGAACCATCGGCTTTGGAATTTTATTGGTCAAAGGCCTCAGCCTTGTCCCCATCCCTCCCACAAGAAACAATGCCTTCATAAGTCGCATCCCTCCTTCAAAATTGTTGATTTAAAATCAAACAATTCGAAGAAAGCAATACGACTTTTGAAAATTTATTTGTATAAATTTAAGCATCAAACTATTTTCATTGGACTTGAACACCATGAATGCCTGTTAAAACGCCTTAAAATTGGCTTGCCCAAAACTGTTTGGTACCTTAAGATGGCTGCTTAAGGGCTTGCTTTGCGTGATAACGCCAAATTTTTTATCAGCACTCAGCAATTACGAGTGCTAATAAACCTAGGATAAAATTTTAATACTTTTGTTCCCAATGTCAAAAACGGCCAATACGGATTATACGTGGTTTGCCTCAATTATATTAAATTATCTCATTCTAAATAATGATTTTTTAAAAATTCACCTTGTAAAAGGTCTGTTTAAAATTTCACATGCCAATGGTGGTATCACGGTTCCAATATTTGCTGTATACATCCTTAAAAAAGACCTGCAATTTTCCTTTGTTTTTATACGTGATAAGAAGGGAATTCTCCAGCCATAACAACAGAAGGTAATAAGGGAAAGCCCTGAAAAAGAGATAGAGCCCTAGCATCCACATGCCAAACACTACCATAAAACCATCGGTTTCGGTGGGTGTATTCTCACCTTTGTATACCATCCTTGCAATGACATAAAGGACCGCGAGAATGACCGCATAAACCAGAGAAACTTTAAATTGAGTAACGGCGCTCCATACTCCAAAGGTTACAGCTATCGCTTTGCCGCCTCTTCCTCTAAGAAAAGGGGAAAAGGCGTGCCCCAAAATCGAAGCAAATGCAACCGTTGTTATAGATAAATCTCTGATCATCTCGCGCTGTATCAATACCACAAGCGGAAAATAACCCTTCATGAAGTCCAACAACACTCCCAGCAACCCCAGCTTAAACCCTGCAGCCAACCATAAATTAAATGCTCCGGGATTGCCATCCCCCACCTTTGTTAAATCCTTCTTAGCTGCAAGGCCAAGCCAGTATGAAAACATGAGCGACCCACACAAAAACTCTATAATAAAGTAAAATACAGTCATAGGTCCCTCCTGGTTCTAACTTCAATCTGCCTCCCTTTCCAATACACGCACCCCTTGAACGAAACCTGATACATGGAATAAACCATTATCAATATGAAAAACGCCAGCGACAAAAAATGCACCACAGGCATAATTTTACCATAAGCTCCTGTGTATTTCAAAAAGTATGTAATCTGAAAGGTATAAATGATATATCCTAACAAAAAAGGCCACATCCACGGATGCCTTGCCACCAGTAGAAAAGGAGTCATAAACCCAGACAAAAAAATACCTATAAACCACAGCGCAATCAATGCTACAGTAGAACGGCTAAGATTGACCATTCCCAATACAGCGCTCTTGCTAAACCCCTCTATTTCGTTTTTTATGCCGTTGGGATACATCCTAAAAGAGACAAGGTCGTAACCTATGAAGTTCTCCACATTGATGCCAGCCTCTGAAAATCTCTTACCAAGGGTCATATCATCCATGACTTCATGCCTGACACCATAGTGACCATTGATTTTTTCATAATCCTCTCTGGTCACCACAATACAGGATCCATACAAGCTTTTCACCGAACTTTTCCTCTCAAACGGCGAAGTAAAAGCAAACACCCCTAGAAGATATGGTATAAGCGAAAGTTTTTCATAGAATTTTTCAGGCCTGTGATAGGGAACAACAGAAATAGCCCCACCATACCTTTCTCTCGTTTTAATGAGGGCTTCTAAAGCATGTGGAGCCAATCGCACATCGGCATCAAGGAATATTAGGAGATCTCCGCTGGAATTTAAAAAGCCATTCCAGACAGCCCAGTTTTTCCCCGTCCAGCCATCCGGAAGCTGAGCATTTTGTATCAATTTGACGCCATATTGTCTGGCAATCTCCCCTGTTCTATCCGAGGAAAAATCGTCAACCACAATGACCTCATCCGGCTTGTAAGTTTGCTTTTTTAGCGATTCAAGCAAAAAAGGCAAATTTTTTTCCTCATTCCGAGCTGGAATTATAACTGAAACTCTGTATTTTCTTTCAAGGGGTTTATCATTATTTACAAGGCAAACCTTAGCAAATAAAACAAAACCCGAAATGCACCCGATTACAAAAAGCATTAAAATATTCATATTCCCCAATCCCCTTGCTTATTTTAGGCGATAGATTGATGAGAAGTTCAGCTATTTAACAACATACAGAGTTGCAACATACTCTTTTTTCTATAATTTAATTCGCATACCTTCAAAAAATAGTATCTTTTTACCCCAGGCAGAATAAAATCCCCCGTAAAATCCCTATTTAAATGATACCAAATTTATTCTTGCATAGCAATATTTTTTATCATTTATGAAACAATATGACAATAGATAATAACGAAAGAACAACAGAAAAACTGGGAATCGATGTGTCTTTTTAAGCTTAAAATTATTATTTATCATATGCAAAATGTTTGTAAAAACGCCACGTTTAAAATTTCAGTCAAAATATCAAAGGCCGGAAAGCTTGATTTTCCGGCCTTTGCTGGTACACCCGGAGGGATTTGAACCCCCGACACCCGGTTTAGGAAACCCATAAAAGTATTTTTACCCTCTATCAGTCATTT
>Ga0247720_100191_pt1 | contig 28308 bp, 29 predicted proteins | sample MSEWel2015_12_15_FD_189078 | JGI IMG/M metagenome (GOLD analysis project Ga0247720, IMG submission 189078) | Subsurface sediment microbial communities from gas well in West Virginia, United States - MSEEL Well Study Marcellus 3H_2015_12_15 | ecosystem: Environmental > Terrestrial > Deep...
TCCACAGGCTCTAAGGCTGAAAGGAGATGATGAAGAATATCCATTTTCAATTATAGCCTTTTAGGTTAGGTTTTTATTTGAGTGAGCCTTCTTCGTTCGGTAAGGTTTTTATATGAGTTGACACGGGTTGAGATTTGCTAGGTCGGGAACCATAACCCCCCCTGACCTGGAGGGCGGGTGATAATATCTTATCTCTTACCCTGCCGGCTGCCGCCGCTCCAGCCAGCAGGGTAGGGATAGATTAAGGCAGTGTTGACCGTGGTCCTTCTTGCCAGGGAAAGGGAGATGAGGGGTTATAGAAGGTAGAAAACCTTGTGAAATAGCCCTGGAGCAAATTATTGACTGCCACCATTTTCTTGCTTTCCGTCGGGATAATCCTCTATAAGAGGATTATAGAAAATATCTACAACATTAACACAAAAACCCTCTATTACCCCGGAACGGACAATTCCTTCTTTCTCAATTTCCTGGTCCAGTTTAAATTTGCCTTCCACCAGGGAAAAAACCTGAATGGATTTATCCTGGGGATCTATAATCCAGTACTCCTTGACGCCATGTTTTCCGTAAACCTTGTATTTCTGGCGCAGGTCATAATAGGCTGTCGTGGGGGAAAGGATTTCCACCACCAGGTCCGGGGCGCCCTCGATCTTTTCAGGTTTAATAATATCCATCCGGTCGCGGGCAATGAAAATAATGTCCGGCTGGTAGGTTTCAGTTTCCTCGAGATAAACATCCATAGGCGCATGTAAAACTATACCTAAATTCTTTGCGGTTACATAAGCGACCATTTTAAATTCGAGCTTCATAGAAATAATCTGGTGGTAAGAAGTCGGCGATGGTGTCAATACCAGTTCCCCCCCGATGAGCTGGTAAGGAGCTCCCTCCGGTAGCCGGCAGTAATCGTCGTAGGTATAAACCTTATCTTTGCTAACTGCTATTTCCTTTAGGGCCAGGCTCACTATTGCCACCTCCCGCCTTTTTGCCTGAAGATATTTTACCGCTTCGCTTGGTGACCAATAACCTCTTTTACCATTACTATAATTCCACTTCTAACACGCGGTTGAAATAGGCAGGCATATACTGCCGGACACGGGCATAATCGGGCATGGTTTCGTAATCAAATTTCATCAGGACCGTTACTTTTGTTCCCTGCTGAAATTTACCGCTTTTCCGCAGGATGTTTTTAATGCTCTGGTCCAGCTCAACCAGGGTGCGACCCCTGGCCTCAAAACCAGCATCACCGGCTATCCATTCCCTCCCGTTGTGGATGAGCCTGACTTCTATATCTGCCCGCATTATCCTTAAGCTCCTTTGCCGTGAAGAACACAAAATATGACCGTAACAATAAATGATCTAGCGTTCCTGCCAGGATGTCCGGGCCAGGGTCAATTCCAGTTCCTTTTCCGGGCAGGTGAGGCGGTGGAGATACTGCCTGATGCCCTTCCCGGCTTTTACTTCCTGGCACTGGCTGAGGATATGATCGCCGTAACGGGCGTCTTTTTTATATACAACCTCAATGGTGGACGGAAAGGCCTGCCGGTGAACCTCCATGGGCACGCTCTCCAACAGCCAGTGGATATACCTCTTGTTATTGGCATGGTGGTTGATATCTATGTCTGCTGCGCCCACAGTAAATGCTGCCATCATAGTTGGGGTTTCCAGGCCAGGTAGCTCGCCAAATCCTTCCGGAATGGCCGCCTCAGGATAAAGCCCGTAAGGTTCACTTATCTCAGACGGTATCCGCAGGGGCTTTTTGCTGGCGATATCCAGGAAGATCCACACGGACGCGGCCCGGCCCAGGAGGTTACCCCCGGCATCATGGATGTAAAAATTGCGGTAAGCGAAACAGCGCTGGAAGCGTTCCACCCAGGTGGTGACGGTTATCTTTTCCCGCCAGCGGGGGTAGCGGTTCATCTGTAGATGGTAGCGGTAGACGACCCAGCCCCGTTCGGCGGCGTTTAATCTGGCAATGGTGTTGCCTACCGTTTCTGAATGCCAGGTGGCCGTTTCTTCCAGGTAACCCAGGATGGTGACCGGTGAGGCTTCTAACATAAAATTGGTTTCGTAATAGTGGACTTCATAGGACCTCTGGTATGTACTGACCAGCAAATTTATCACCAGCGTCTATTTGAGATTACCAGTTTATTGTATCATAACAAAGACCTGCGGGCCAGCGCCAGCTATTATCGTTTGGGCCCGTTTCTTGATCAGCTCCGGAAACAGCTAGGATAGCCGACTTCCTCATTGACCGGGGCATTGCCAGCTTCCAGCTACTTCAGCCGAGAAGTAATTATACCCAGCCTGGTTTCATTTTGTTGAACTGCCGCCACCTTCCGACATTTTTTTGAAGGAAAATATGCTAAACTGCTATCGTTATGGTAAAATCGAGGCCAATTGGTTAAAATGATAATTTTTGTAAAAGGGGTTTCTTAATATGCTGCGCGTTGGTATTATTTCCTGCCGTGATCACTGGAAAAGGGGCTGCCCCGGCTACCAGGCCCATATCCTCTGTTTCCTGGCCGTGGAGAAAAAAAAGGGACCTCTGGGGGAGCTTCCGGAAGCTAAAATCGTTGCCATACAGCCCTGCCCCGGTTGTCCGGGCACCGGCCGCCTGGAAGTGGCCCGCCGCATGGTTCGTCAAGAGAAAGTCGACTATTTCGTTTTTCCTTCCTGCATGTTTTTTGGCAACCGTTGCCCCACGGCCTTGGCCGGGGCAATGGCCATTGAGGATGAACTGGGCCGACCGGTGCTTATGGGGAGCTACATTGATGCAGCGACAGCCTACCACTGCTCCACCGTAATTCTAAAGCCAGATGACATCCCCAGCCTTACCGAATGCCGGCAGCGCCTCCTCAACCTCAATTATTTGCATTATTTGTATGAAAAACAGGCCGCCACTACCAGGAATACTCTGCCAATCCTGACCCTGCTCAAGGCAATTTAGCTATCACTTTTTTAATGCTCTTTTCCGCTTTTAGACGAGGAATAAGGATTAAACGACCGCATCCCAGGCAGCGTAGGCGAAAATCCATACCTACTCGTAAAATCTCCCATTGGTCGCTACCGCAGGGATGTTTCTTTCTGGTCTGGACGATATCGCCAACCTGCAAGTCCATCCAGATGTTCTCCTCCCATTTCTTGCTCGTCCCTTGCTGCCCCCAGCTCGGTGAGGGCCGCGCCGGCAGCTGCCCGGACTTCCCAGGTTGCATCGGCCAGGCAACTCTTAAGCAAATCCGTGGCATCCCGGCACTTTAGCCTTCCCAGGGCGCGGGCGGCGGCGGCCCGTACCTCGCCCACCGGATCGGCCAGTGCCTTCTTTAAACTCCCCGCGCCCTGGCTGCAGCCGGTTTCCCCAAGGGCCATGGCCGCTGCTCTGCGCACGGCAGCGCTCTCATCCTTAAGGCAGTGCTCCAGGGCCGGTAAGACCCGCTCATCCTTAAAGCAGCCCAGGATATTTATCACCCGTATGGAAACGTCTTCCGGCCCCCGTTCCAGGAGATCCAGCAAAGGCGGGATACTGTCTGTTCCTAAAGCCAGCAACACCTCGGCCACCCGCGCCGGTGGCCAGCGCCGGGGTTCCGCCAGAGCTGTAAGCAACGGTTCCAGGCAACGCCGGTCACGTAAACGGATAAGGGCTGCCGTTGCTGCCATCTGGACGCCTTCGTCCCGGTCTCCCAGGGCCGCGAGGAGGGAGCCAAGGGCACGTTTAACTCCCATCTCGCCCAGGATGGTAGCCGCCCTAGCTTTCTCACCGGCTTTTCCCTGTTCCAGGTCCCGCAGCCAGGCCTCAATAAAACCTTCTTCCTCCGCCAGAGCCGCCAGCTGCTCACGGGTAGCTTCCTCCAGACGCGGCCAGAGGCCGGCAAGGAGCCCGGCCAGGGCCCGGGCGTCCAGCCGGCACAACTCCCGTCGTAAACCTTTAGCTATTTTGCCCCGGCAACCTGCCAGGGCTGCTGACAGGCGCTCTTCATCCCGGTAACGCCGGCGCTGCCAGAGCAAAGTCACCACTCCCCTAGAGGGTAATTACCTTTTCCGCAGCCATAAGGTGTTCAATGATGGTATACATATTGGTAACGCTACCGGCACACAATTTTTCTTTCAGGTGGTAATAGTCCAGGCAGGTGCCGCAGGCCAGGATTTCCACTCCCTTTTGCTCCAGAGCCAGCAGGCTGTCCAGCACCGGTGAACCCTGGCAGCAGAGCTGGACACCACTGTTGATAAAGAGAACCCGCCGGGGCAGCACTTCCGTTTCACTCAAGCTGTAAAAGAAGCTGCGCATGAGGATGCTCCCCAGCTCTTCCGAACCGCGGCCCAGGCTGGCCGAGGTTACCAGCAATACCTGGCCCGGATTAACGCTTAACTGGGTAGCCGGTATGCTTTCCTTGCGAATATGGATATAGTATTCACTTCCCTGTTCCCTGACGCTGGTAGCGCACTCCAGGCTCCGCGCCAGTTTTAAAACATTGTCCCGGGCGACCTCATTATCGACAATGGTAACCAGCTCTCCATCCGGCCCCAAACTTTCCAGGGCCTTTTTGGTCTGGATAACCGGTTGCGGGCAGGCCAGCCCGCGGGCATCTACTATTTTTTCCACCATCCATGCCCCCTTTAAAAGAAAAGCACCTGGCGCCCATCCACTCTCAAGGTACCAGGGCCTTTTATATATCTTTTCTTCACGAGATTTTACTTTTCCTGCTTAAAAAATCATTAACTGGCTAGAAAAGCCTTGTAGGCCCGGTAGGCCATATAAATATCCACCTTGCTGGCTATCTCCAGGGGAGCGTGCATGGAGAGGAGGGCCGGGCCGCAGTCGGCCACATCCAGGCCGAAATAGGCCAAAAACTTGGCTATGGTACCGCCGCCGCCGGCATCCACCTTACCCATTTCGCCGCTCTGCCAGATGACCTGATTCTGGTTGAAAATGTCCCGCAGTCGGCCCATAAACTCGGCACTGGCGTCATTGGCGTCGTATTTGCCCCGGGAACCGGAGTACTTATTTAAAACCACGCCGTATCCCAGGCGGGAAGCATTGTGCATGTCGAAGACATTTTCATAGGTGGGATCGACACCGGCGGTCACGTCAGCGGAAATGGCCTGGGAATTGGCCATAATCCGGCCCACGTGGACAATGCTGGTATTACCCAGGCGAGCAGCTAGCTCGCTCAAAGCATATTCCAGGAAGCGGGAGTGGGCGCCGGTATTACCTGTACTGCCGATTTCTTCTTTATCTACCAGGAGTACCAGGGCCGTATGCCGGGGGCCCTCCAGGTCCAGGATGGCCTGCAGGGCCGTGTAGCCGCAGACCCGGTCGTCCTGGCCGTAACCTCCTACCAGGGAGCGGTCAAAACCCAGGTCCCGGGCCGGCCCGGCCGGTACCAGTTCCAGCTCTGCCGTAATCAGGTCCTCTTCCACCAGGCCATAACGTTCATTTAGCAACTGGAGAATGGCCAGGCGAATTTTATCTTTTACATCGTCTTCGCCGGGATAAGGTATGCTGCCTACCACCAGGTTTAAATCATCCCCGCTCAAGGCTTCTTCCATATTCTTTTTCATCTGCTCCTTGGCCAGGTGGGGTAACAAATCGCTTATGGTAAATATGGGGTCGGCGCTGTCTTCACCGATTACCACTTCCACCCGGCGACCGTTCCTTAACATAATCACGCCGTGTAGGGCCAGGGGAAGGGCCGTCCACTGGTATTTCTTGATGCCGCCGTAATAGTGGGTTTTGAACATGGCCAGGCCGTCTTTTTCATAGAGGGGCATGGGTTTCAGGTCCAGGCGCGGCGCATCAACATGGGCCCCCACCAGCCTTACGCCTTCGGTCAGATCAGCCGTACCCATTATACCCATGAGCAGGACTTTACCCCGCCATTCCAGGTAAAAACGGCTTCCGGGATTTAACCCCCGGCCGGGTGGCAGGTCAGCCAGGGAAATAAAGCCGCGTCCCCGGGCGGCTTCCAGGGCGGCCCGGATGGCTTCTCGTTCAGTTTTAGCCCGGCTTAAGAAGGTTTTATACCCCTCGGCAAAAGCAAATACCTTTTCCCTGGTGTCCTTTTCTAAAAGCTCCCAGGCACTCTTCTGAGGGAGAGCCAGTTCTTTTTGTAGTTTTTTGCCTCTGCTTTCTTCTTTTTCTGCCATAGGTAATTCCTCCTTTTATCAACCTGGAGGCAAATCCCCCATATTGATAACTTCCTCTTGCCAACCCCCTAGATTAGGGTATGCAACAGTCCGGCCAGCCAGTCATAAAAATTGCTCAGCTGGAGGGCCATGCCGGAGTTATAGAACTGCCGGGCCAGGGGTAAAAAACCCGGAGCTGCCGTCATGGCCGGTAGGGCCACGAGATAGCGCAGCATCCCTACCAGCAAAGCCAACCAGAAGACCTGCCCCAGGAGACCCAGGGCCAGGCCCAGGCCCCGGTTAAGCAAACCGGTAGAGGTCATATTTATCCCCATGGTGCTCCAGCGTGCCAGGCGGCGTAAAAGAAATAAACTGCCGTAAAAAAGGACCACCAGGGTTACTAATTCCAGGAGCAGGAAGACCAGCTGCCCGGCCAGGACCTGGCCCACCGTACCTCCGGGAGCCTTCTCCAGGCTCTCCAGCAGGCTTTGTTTTAACATCCCTGGTAACGGCGTGCCGTTTAAAAGGATTTCCAGCTGTCCGGCGGCAGCCTTACCCAGGGGCTGGCTGAGAACCGGCCGGGGTAATGGTAATAGGGGGGCCAGCCAGTTGCCCCAGCGACCGGTTAAGTGCCAGGCCTGGTCCACGGCTTCAGCCAGGGGCCGGGCATAGAGGGCTGCCGCCAGCCCAGCCACCAGGTAGCTGATCCACCCGGCTATGAGGTTAACAAAACCCAGGCGGTAACCCCGCCACGCACCCAGGGCCAGGAGCAGAAATAGAAGCAGGTCCAGGTAATTGAGCAACTAACAGCGTCCCTCCATACATTCTACCCTGAAAATAACTTCGCTCCAGGCTGGCATTGTTTTTGCTCGCTCCAAACAAATGCCAGCCCGTTATTTTCATCCTTCTAATGTGTCGCGTTAGCGGTATGAGGGTCTTTTACCGGAAACTGTGTTCTTCACCGGGGAATTTCCCCTGGCGGACCTCTTCCCGGTAATCGGCAAGGGCCTTGACAATGGCTTCGCCCAGGTTTACATAACGCTTGACAAATTTGGGCTGGAAGCGGTCAAAGAGGCCCAGGAGGTCATGGTAAACCAGCACCTGGCCGTCACAATCAGGCCCGGCCCCAATGCCGATGGTAGGTACCGGTAATTCCGCCGTTATCCGCCGGGCCAGGTCCGCCGGTACGCATTCCAGTACCAGGGAGAAGACGCCAGCCTCCACTAATGCTTCCGCATCGGCGGCAATTCTATCGGCCGCATCTTTCTCCCGTCCCTGGACGCGATAGCCACCCAGCTGGACTACCGACTGGGGAGTTAACCCCAAATGACCCATAACCGGGATGCCGGCATCGACTATAGCTCGGACCATGGGTACCATAGCCCGACCACCTTCCAGCTTTACGGCATCGGCCCCACCCTCTTTGACCAGGCGGCCGGCATTATAAACGGCGTCCGTTACACTGGCCTGATAGGAAAGAAAAGGCAGGTCGGCCACCACCAGGGCTGCAGGATTGGCCCGCATAACGGCGCGGGTATGATGCACCATCTCATCCATAGTTACGGGTACTGTACTCTGGTAGCCCAGGACCACCATGCCCAACGAATCGCCTACCAGAAGCATGTCCATGCCGGCCTGGTCGGCCAGCAAAGCTGAAGGATAATCATAAGCGGTTACCATGGTGATCTTCTCCCCTCGCTCCTTCATGGCCTGGAGCTGGGGCAGGGTAATCTTAGTGCGTGCGGCCATTTTCCCCCTCCTTGTTCCATATGTTACCATGATAAAAGCTATAAGCTGGAAGTATTGACCAGCTATATGCTTATTATAACAGAAAATCCCCCTGCGGGGGATCGGTTGCCGGTTTAATTTCCAGTGGGAATTCCGGTGGTGAGGTCGCAGGATGGGGGACGCTGTTGGGCTGCGGCGCTTCCTGCGGATATTCAGGAGAGTCGATACGGTTGACCAGTTTAAATCCACCTGCCTTTTTTCTGTTATTATACCCGGCAGGGGAGGAGCGCATGCGCGGCCAGAAAAAGCCGCCCGGAGCGTTCCTCCGGGCGGCTCGTCATCTTCTCCCGCCTGGCGTGCGACCCAGGGCCCGGGGTCGTAACACCAGCGTTCCTGGATTTTATTTCGCCAGGCCGATCAGCTCTTCCGTATGTTTCTTCACCCACTCGGGGTCCTTCGGCTCGCGAGCCACGCCACTCTCCATGGCGGCCTTGGCTACGGCCGCTGCCACCGCCGGTGCCACCCGCAGGTCGAAGGCTTCCGGCATGACGAAATCAGGTGAGAGCCTGTCGCCCACCAGGTCGGCCAGGGCATGGGCGGCGGCAATCTTCATCGGTTCATTGATATCGGAAGCCTTCACGTCAAGGGCACCGCGGAAGATGCCGGGGAAGCCCAGGACATTATTGACCTGGTTGGGGAAGTCGCTCCGCCCCGTGCCCACAACGGCGGCGCCGGCTTCCCGCGCCTTATCGGGATAGATTTCCGGAACGGGGTTAGCCATGGCAAAGATAATGGGGTCTTTACCCATGGAGCGTACCATATCCTGATTAACGGCGTCTTTGACAGAGAGGCCGATAAAGCAGTTGGCGCCTACCATGGCGTCGGCCAGGGTGCCGCTGCGGTCTTCTTTGTTCGTGATCTTGAGCATTTCCTGTTTTTCCGCATTGAGGTCCTGGCGCTTTGAGGAGATAATTCCCCGGGAATCGCAGAGGATCACGTCTTTTACGCCCACGCTGAGCAGGAGCTTGGCAGTGGCAATGCCGGCCGCCCCGGCGCCGTTGATCACTACCTTGAGATCACCCAGCTCCCGCTTGGTGATCTTACAGGCGTTGATAATCCCGCTCAATACGACTACGGCCGTACCGTGCTGGTCGTCGTGGAAGATAGGAATGTCAGTGGTTTCCTTGAGGCGTCGCTCGATTTCAAAACAGCGGGGCGCGGCAATATCCTCCAGGTTGACGCCGCCAAAGGTGGGGGTCAGGAGCTGGACTGTCCTGACAATCTCATCTACATCCTGGGAATCGATGCAGATGGGGAAGGCATCGACACCGGCAAAGGTTTTAAAAAGCAGGCTTTTCCCTTCCATAACGGGCATGGCCGCCCGGGCGCCAATGTTACCGAGGCCAAGGACCGCCGAGCCGTCGGATACTACGGCAACCTGGTTCCAGCGCCGGGTGTAGACGTCAACGAGTTTGGGATCTTTATGGATTTCTTTGCAGGGCTCGGCGACACCGGGAGTATAGGCCAGGGAAAGATCCGTCCCATCCCGGACCTGTACCCGCCCCCGTACTTCGATTTTACCCTGCCATTCCTTATGCAGCTGCAGGGCTCTTTCCTGGGTATTCACAGCCTGTCGTCCCCCTTTTTCATATTTAAATATCGGTACGGGGTCACCCTCTACCGGGTTTCCCCGGCAACCGTATAGTTATAAAAGGGGCCGGCAGCTTTCCTGGAGGCCGCCAGCCCCGCTATCTCAACCTTTAAGCGTTCTTCTTCCTGGCGGCATCTTTAGCCTGGATCTCTTCGTAGGCGTTCAAGATATCCTTGGCGTTGAGGTAAACAGGCGTGTCGACCATCTTGCCCTGGTAGGAAATGGCAGCCTTACCCTGGGCAATGGCTTCTTCTTCAAAGGCTTTTACGACGCCGCGGGCCCATTCCACGTCGGCAGGGTCCGGGGAGTAGAGACGATTGGCAGGCTCAACCTGGCTGGGATGGATCAGCATCCGGCCTTCATATCCCATCTGCCGCCCCTGGAGAACACTCTTTTCAAATGCTTCCATATCCTGATAGGCAACAAACGGACAGTCAATGGCTACCACCCCTGCCGCCCGGGCGGCAACTGCCATATGGGCGCGGGCGTATTCCTGCTCTTTGCCTTCCGAGGTCAGTTTGACCCGCATATCCTTGCAGTAGTCCACGGCACCGAAGATGGCACTGACCACCCGCGGGCTGGCGATGCAGGATTCATAGGCATTGATAATACCTTTCGCGGTTTCCAGGAGCAGGGAAACCTTAATGCTCCCTATAGGTAGACCGCGGCGGCGTTCCAGTTCTTCCAGTTTCCAGTCCAGGCGCTTGACGTGGTCCGGATGCCCGCACTTGGCCAGGGTAACCCCGTGGAGTCCCTCATAAACAACGGCCTCCAGGTCGTCGTTGGTCATCTCGGTCTCCCAGTTGTTGATGCGCACGTATACCTCCGACCCGTTGGCCCCAACAGCCTTCAGGTTCTCGCGGATAAGTTTCCGCGCATTTTCCTTCTCCGCCGGGGGTACGGAATCTTCCAGGTCGAGGGTGATTATATCGGCGGGGAAAGTGGGGGCTTTGGCAATCATCCTGGGGTTGTTGCCGGGAACGTAAAGGACAGAACGCATTACAGGCATTGTTTATTACCTCCTAATGCTTGAGTACGTTTTTGAGGATACGCGGGATATCATTGGGGCTCATGGCCACGTAGCCACCAGCTTTCTGGATGGCTTCCATCTTGCTCTTGGCCGAACCGCGGCCCCGTTCCACAATGCTGGAGGCGTGGGAGAAGCGCTGGCCTTCCGGCGCCCAAGCCCCTGCCACGTAGATGACGAAGGGTTTGGTAAATTTCCCGGCGGCAATTACTTCCGCGCATTCTTCTTCCTGGGTACCGCCGATCTCAGAAAATACCGCTACGGCTTCCGTCTGGGGGTCTTCTTCAAAAAGGGGCAGCAGGTCGGCGAAGGAAGTCCCCAGGACCGGTTCCGTACCCGTGTGAACGACGGTGCTGACGCCGTAACCGTTTTCCTTAAGGATCCAGGGAATAGTACCCGACTGGCCGCCGCTGCGGGAGAAAACACCGATCGGACCGGGCCGGAAAAAGGAGTTGGCCCATTCTACATTGCCGCCCAGCCAGCCGACTACCGCCTCTCCAGGCGTAATGATGCCGATGGAGCCCGGGCCGATGAGCCTGGTCCCCTTCAGCTTGCAGTACTCCACCATTTCCATGATGTCATGGATAGGGACCGATTCCACGCAGGGGACGATATTTTTCACGCCGGCGTCGGCGGCTTCTTTAACCGCTGTTTTCAAAGCCCGGCCGGGTACGAAGATAACGCTGAAGTCAATTTCCCCGTGTTCGGCTACGGCCTGCTTGACGGTATGATAGACGGGAATGCCCGCTACCTCTTCGCCGCCCTTACCGGGGCTCGTCCCGGCCACAACCTTCGTGCCGTAATCCTTCATATATTTGGCCCGGAGGGAACCCTCCCTACCGGTAATTCCCTGAACAATAACCTTGGTGTTTCTATCAATTAAAATCCCCATGCTTATCCCTCTTTATCCTTTTACTGGTTGGCGTTATCTTCAAGCAGGCCCCGCTTGCGCAGGTACTCATCCATTCCTTCAATGGGAACGTCAATTTTTATGGCGCTCTTGCCGCGGAACCAGCATTCATACTCGCAGGCAAGGCATTCTGTTCCCCGGCGTTTTATTTCATCTTCACTCAGGTGGGCCACAGAGGGTGCGCCGTCCTGGAGCTGCAGCATCCCCCGGGCAAACTTCTTGCATGCGTCGATACAGGCCTTTGTTTCACACTCGGTGCACTTGCTGGTGTCGATGGTAACTTTAATTGTTCTTTCCCAGAATTCAATCACTGGTTTCCACCCTGCTTTCGCTTTTCGGCTTGATATTCTTTAACAAGGGCCAATAACCTTTGCCCGATAAAATCAGTATCGGTAACATGCTCCCGGCCGTAGATCTCCACCCTGGTAGCACCCTCAACATTGCTTAACCCTTCGCGTAAAATGGCGAGGGATTCTTCTTCCTTGTTACCGCACAGCAGTAACACACAGGGCAGACCGGGTTTTTTGGGCAGGACTTCCCGCAGGGCCTTCACGACGGCGTGGGCGTGGTGCCATTGTTCCTGGTTGGCCATCATAAAGCCGCCCAGCAGGTAGCCATCAATGTTGGGCTGCGAGAGAACAACCTTGGCTACCCGGTACACTTTGGAAGCAACCGGATTGCCGCTGGTGTCTGCGTAGTTCGCCGGCTTCAGGTTGACCTTGTTCAGAGCGTCCATGCCCATCATGGCCGATCCGCCGCCGATGGGATGGTAGCCGATATAACCCGGACTTTTCTCGTCAAAGCCCATGCTCATGACGAAACCGGAACCGCGGGTGTCGGTCTTTTCAATGCCCCAACCGATACGGTCCAGTTCCGTGGGCTCGTGGGGGAAGTCCCTGGCAATTTCAATACCCATTTCCGGGTGACGGTAAACGCTGCTGTTGTCAACCTCCATCTTGCAGTCGGCCGCCACCAGTTCCCCGCTGGCGGTTAAGACCAAGGGGTTGATTTCCAGGGTAAAGCAATCATACTTTTTATAAGCATTCCACAGCTTGACCAAGATATTGGCAAAGGTCATCAGCTGGTCGTTGGGGATGCCGGCCTGAACCAGCATGTCGACAGCGTCATAAACTTCCAGGCCGTTTAAGGGTGAAATTAAAAGCTTAAAAATCTTCTCTTCCGGAACACTTTCGATGTCCATACCGCCCTCGGTGCTGAACATCATCATGGGGCAGCGGGCATTGCGAGCTGAATTAACAATAATAGTCACGTAATATTCCCGGGCGATATTAAGTTTCTCTTCCACCAGGACCTTGCGTACCGGATAGCCTTTAATTACCGTCCCAAGAATCGATGCTGCTGCCGCCCGGGCTTCTGCCGGGGTGTCGACTAGTTTTACCGCTCCTGACTTACCCCTGCCGCCAGCCTGCACCTGGGCCTTTACTGCGACGGGCTTACCCATCTCCGCCGCAATCTGTTCCGCTTCTTCCGGCGAGGATGCAGCCCGGCCCACAGGAACCGGAATCCCCGCCTTGCGTAACCATTCCTTGCCTTGATACTCTAATAGCTTAGCCATACTTTCGTCCCTTCCACAAAAATTTATTTGGTTGGAAAGACGACGTGCAAAATCCCTCCTGCTATCCCCCCTCTGTATCTATAATAGGCTGGCAAATGGTGTAAACCTACCCTATAGGGGTATCAATTCTTTATGCTATTACATATATTCTTGATGAAATTAAAAAATCCTGCTGGTTTGAAAAAAAATTATCGCAACCAGGTCAGCAGGTTTACCAACAGGGCGGCAATACCACCGGCCATCAGGGGCCCCACGGGAATACCGCCGAAAAAGGCAACGCCGATAATGGAACCTATAACCATACCGATCATCATCTGGGGAAAACGCTGAAGCAATTCCAGGCCCTGGCAGTTCATATGGGTGGCGATAATCCCGCTGGCGATGGCTATTATACCGGGTAAGGAAACAAAGGAGGCAAGCATATCCCGCGCTGAAACCCGGCCGGATGCAAAGGGCACCAGTACGGAAACCACCAGAAAAATAAGGCCGGCCTCCAGAGCGCGGCGTTCAAGAAAAGGATAGATTCTTTGCAGGTTAGTAAACTGGATGAGTAAAAGAATAGCAGCAGCGGCTGCGATAACATTAGAGCGACCCAGGATGCCCAGCAACATAATAAGTAACAGGATCGCCGTTGTCGCGCTCATTGAATACGCCCCTTGTACCAGCCGTCCTGTACCATATATATGCCAGGGCACCCGGGACAATAACGCCATACGTGGCGTTAGCCGGCCTTTTTAATAATACCGCCCCCATACACCGGAACGACATCAATCGCGCCCACCCGGGAACAGAATTCTACATCCGCTTCCAGTCCCAGGTCAGCCAGGAGCCGGCCATGGAAACTAGCTTTCATAGCTGCCGAGGGATCATCCCGGTGGCAGTAATAATAATCCCTTGCAGTTAGAGCGCCGTCGCGCAAGACAAATTCTCCCAGCCCGGCAAGCCGGTCGACCAGTAACCCGGCTGCCAAAAAATCTTCCAGGGAGAAACGATCCCTGGTACCGGCACAAATTATGGTTATATCCGTTGCTGCTGCAGCAGCCAGCCCGGCCACAGCCGGAGCGTTGATCATGGCACCCAGGAATACCTGGCGGCCGCCTGCGGCCCGGCGAATGGCCCTGGTGCCGTTGGTAGTGGTCATAATCAACCTTTTGCCGGCAACAATTTCAGGGGTATACTCCAGGGGGGAATTGCCCAGGTCAAAGCCCGGTATTTTTAAAGCATTGCGCTCACCCCCAAGGAGTACCCGCTCGTCCTCCAGACGCTCGCGCATATCGATGGCTTCCTCGGGGGTTAGGACAGGAATTACCTCCAGGCAACCGGCCGCCAGGGCCACCGAAATGGTGGTCGTTGCCCGCAGCACATCAATTACTATGACCGCTTTATTATTAATGGCCTCATCCGGTATACCATTTATTCCCGTAAAGACATCGATTTCCAAACCCAATCGCACCTCCAACTCTTTCCGGTCAGTAGTTATTCGCGAAAGATAGGGCAGATTCCTGCCGCCGAAAGTTAAAGGTAATAATTAAACGGGAAGCAGGAACCCCGCCACCGGCTCCCGCTTCCCATATTTCTTAACTCTTAACTTACTTCAGCCACCTTCAGGGTAGTCCTCAAGGTATCGCCCCGCAGTCCCACCCGCAGGGCTTCCAGGGCCAGGACATCCCCTGGCTGGACATTGCCCAGGTTAACATTGGGTCCCAGGCGCATTATTAAGGCCTGCTGCTGCTGCTTCTGGGGAGCTTCCCAGATGACCCGTTCCGGCTCCTTGATGCCTGCCAGCAGGCTGTCCAGTATATCTTCTTTGACAGACCCGCGGCTGTCGTAAATGACGACTCCCTGACCTGATTCCCGGCCCTCGACGATGACATAGTCGGCTCCCGCCTCCAGGTCGACGGCAATCTGGCTCAGGAGATAGGCTGTGCTTAAGGCATCCCGCGGGTCCTTCTTGCCCACTTCAGTTATGACGCCAAAACCTGCCGCCCGGGCCTGACGCACCGCCGCCATCCGCACAGTTCGGCTCATGTCAATAGTTCCATCGGAGATTTCAATAAAAGAATATCCAAATTCCCTGGCTGTTTGCAGGTAAAGGTTCAGCCGCCCCTGGAGAACGGCGACTTCAAAGAAGGTGCCGCCGGGAAAAATATCAACACTATAAGAGCGTGCCAGGCGAATTTTTTCCTGTAAAATAGCCGCCGGGTAAAAGACAGAGGTGCCGAAACCAAGTTTTATAAAATCAATATAGGGTGCTGCCACCTCCAGCAAATCCTTGAACTCTGTAAGCCCCAGGCCCTTGTCAATAACCATGGTCAATCCTGCCCGCCTGGGTTTTTGCTGGCGTCCACCAATTGGAAACTCCAGGATATCATTCCAGGCAGCAGTTGATTTTTCCAGCATTCATTTCGCCCCTTCCTGCATGTTTATTTTTTAACTTGCTTTTTTATCTTTATGTCCCGGGCAGGAAGGGGGTAACATCTTTGCCGCCGGTACTTTTTCACAGGTCAGACGACTGTTACCCCACCATCTTTACCGCTTTACGCCATAAAAAATGAGTCCCACCCCCAGGATAATGGTCAGCATTTTTACAGGGGGGATCTTACCGGCCAGGCCCCAGAGTCCCAGGGCCGTCACCGTCATCATAACTGCCGGACCAACAAAAGCCAGGGTGGCATTTATTTTTAAAGCTGCTTCAACCCGGTTTAATTTTAACATCAGGATGGCTGCCGTCAATTCAATCATGCTGGACAGGACGCGCACTGCCGCCATGGCCAGCACATGTTTGTCCGGCACATAGAAAAACATGGCATCTCCTCCCATTATTTTTTATGCGCTGCCGAGAGAAAATAGAAGCAGCATCTTTTCTAGGAGGTTTTCAAGGTTGCAGCCATCTATAAAATTGCCCTTTGCCATCCTGTGTGCCGTACCGTTTATCATGGTCCTGGGCAACTCCATGCTGGTTCCCCTGCTACCAGTCATGCGCACCACTTTGAACGTCAGCCTGGTCCAGATCAGTCTTTTTATAACAGCCTTTTCCCTGGCAGCCGGCCTGGTCATCCCTTTTGCCGGTTTCCTGTCCGATGCCTATGGCCGCAAGCCCATTATGGCACCGGCCCTGATCATTTACGGTCTGGGGGGTCTGCTGGCCGGCCTGGCCGCCTGGCTGGTGGCTTCCCCTTATTACCTGATCCTGGGCAGCCGCATCCTCCAGGGTATTGGTGCCGGGGGTACGTACCAGCTGGCCATGGCCTTAACCAGCGACATCTTCCAGAGCAGGGAGCGTACCAAAACCCTGGGTTTGCTGGAAGCTTCCAACGGCCTGGGAAAGGTGGTGAGCCCCATTGCCGGCTCCCTTGCCGGCCTCATCGCCTGGTTCGCTCCCTTTTTTGTCTATGGCTTCCTGGCCATCCCCATTGGCCTGGCTGTGTGGTTCTTCATTAAAGAACCTTCGGGGCAAGATAAAAACAGGGTAACCTTCCGCACCTATTTCCGCGACCTGGGCCAGGTTTTCCAGACCAGGGGCTTGTCCCTCCTGGCCTGCATCCTGGCCGGAATGGTTGTTCTTTTTATCTTGTTCGGGGTTTTGAGTTATGTCTCTGATATCCTGGAAGCAAATTATAGCATCCGGGGCCTCAGCATCGGTCTGCTCATAGCCATTCCCGTGGCTACCATGGCCCTTACTTCCTATTTATCCGGTAGTTACCTGCAACAAAAGGCCGGCAACTTCTTGAAGATGACCGTTGTTGCCGGCCTGGTCCTGGAGACCGCTGCCCTGATAGTTATGGGCTTCTTTGATAATATCTATATCTTTTTCCTGGCCATGGTGGTCATGGGGATCGGCACAGGTATCGTCCTGCCCTCAGTCAATACCTTGATAACCAGTGTGAGCGCTAAGGAAAGGGGCGGCATTACCTGCCTTTACGGTTCCATGCGTTTCTTTGGCGTCGCCCTGGGACCCCCGGCCTTTGGCCTGGCCATGACCCTGGGCCGGTTGCCCCTTTTCCTGGGCGCCGCCGTCCTGGTAGGACTGATAACCTTTTTAACGGCGACCTTTATCCAGACGGAAAAAATGCTGCCCCCGGAACTGTTACCCGGTCATTAAAAGACCCGGGTTAGCTTACCCGGGGCTTTTAATCGTTTAACTCTTTCCGTTCGCCGGTGGCCAGGTAAATGGCTTCCTCGGCTATATTGGTGGCGTGATCGGCTATCCGCTCCAGATAACGGCTGACAAAGAGCAAATAGGTGGCCTGCGTAATGGTTTTAGGATCTTCCATCATAAAGACCAGCAGTTCCCGGAAGACCTGGTTGTGGAGCATGTCGATCTGGTCGTCCGCTCTGGCTACCGTATAGGCCAGTTCTGTATCTTCCCTGACATAAGCATCCAGGGCCTGCTTGACCATTACCTGGGATAATTCGGCCATGCGGGGAATATCGATTAAGGGCTTGATCAAAGGCTGGCCGGTTTCCAGGATACGCTGGGCAATACGGGCGATATCAACAGAATAATCGGCCATACGCTCTAAATCGGTAATAATCTTAAATCCGGCGGCAATTTTGCGTAAATCCTTGGCCATGGGCTGCTGGGTGGCAATAAGCTTTAAACACTGATCTTCAATCTGTAACTCCATCTCGTCGATAACAACATCGCCTCCAACCACTTCAGCGGCTATCCGGGCATCCTGCCTGGCCAGGCACTCTACTGACTTGGCAATGGTTTGCTCGACGATACTCCCCATGCGCAGGATGTTTTGCTGCAAATCTTCCAGGGAATGTTGAAAGCCCTGCCTGGTTGTAATGGCCATTGCTTGCCCTCCTGTAAGTTTGTTACCTTCCATTATATTCACCTCACTTCCTCTTTCTGACTTTTATGGGTTAAAAAAATGTTTTCCCTTAATTAGAGGTAATTTAACCGAAACGACCGGTAATATAATCCTCCGTCCGCTGGTCGCGGGGCCTGGTAAAGATGATTTCCGTATTATCGTATTCCACCATCTCCCCGTTGAGGAAAAAAGCGGTATAGTCGGAAACGCGGGCTGCCTGCTGCATATTATGGGTGACAATGACAATGGTATATTTTTCTTTAAGGACACGGATGAGCTCTTCAATTTTTAACGTGGAAATAGGATCCAAGGCCGAAGAGGGTTCGTCCATGAGAACTACTTCCGGCTCCACGGCTAATAGCCTGGCAATGCACAGGCGCTGCTGCTGGCCCCCGGATAATCCTAAGGCCGGCTGGCGCAGGCGATCGGCCACTTCTTCCCAGAGGGCCGCTGCTCTAAGACTCTGCTCTACAATTTCGTCCAGTTTTTTTCTGTTCTTAATACCATGAATTCGGGGGCCATAGGCCACATTATCATAAATAGACATGGGAAATGGATTGGGTCGCTGGAAAACCATACCTACCCGTTTGCGTAAGTTGATGACATCAACATCGGGAGCATAAATATTCTCCCCATCTAAAAGAATTTCCCCGGAAAGTCGTACTCCTTCAATAAGGTCATTTAAGCGGTTTAAAGTCCGCAAAAAAGTAGACTTACCGCACCCCGAAGGGCCGATGAGGGCCGTGATGGAATTGGGTTTTATTTCCAGGCTAACATCCTTTAAAGCCCATTTAGAACCATAGTAAAAATTTAAATTGGTAACTTTTATTTTGGGTTGGATCATAAAAAATGATTACCTCCCGGTCGGGGCCAAACGAAACATGTCAATCACCAGGTCTAGAAATGAAGTGCATAAGCAAAAAGGGCACTCTTGCCCCTCCATTTTACCTTAAGAATATTTAAACGGCAATAGGAGTAACTTTAAGTTTAAGTTAACGCCGGCGTACAATGGCGTCGGCCATCCGGGCCACCCGCACCATGGCCCGGACGTCATGAACGCGAATTATATCGATCCCATGGGCAATACCAAGGGCCACCGTAGCAGCCGTTCCCTCCAGGCGCTGGTCAACGGGTAGATCGAGGGTCTTGCCAATCATTGACTTGCGTGAAGTGCCCAGGAGGATGGGTTTGCCCAGTACCTTTAGCTCTTGTAAACGGGCCATTACTTCCAAATTCTGCTGCAAGTCCTTGCCAAAGCCAATGCCCGGGTCGATAATAATCTTCTCCGGGGGTACCCCGTTTTCTTCTGCCAGGCGGATACTTTCTTGCAAGGAAGTGAGGATATCAAACATTAGATCCCGGTATGCGGTGCCCTGCTGGTTGTGCATGATAATGACAGGTGCCTGGTAGCGGCCACAAACAGCGGCCATATCGGCATCACCCCGGCAACCCCAGATATCGTTAATGATGTCAACTCCCAGGTCCAGGGCCCGCCGGGCTGTAACAGCCTTGTACGTATCTACGGATATAGGAACTTTGATTTCAGCCACCAGGCGCTTTAAAACCGGTTCCAGGCGGTGCCATTCTTCTGCGGCCGGCACCGGGTCGTGACCGGGACGGGTTGATTCCCCACCTACATCAATAATGTCGGCCCCTTCTTCCACCAGCCGGTGGGCATGCTCCACCGCCGCTCCGGGGTCATAAAAAAGGCCCCCATCGGAAAAGGAGTCCGGCGTTACATTGACAATTCCCATGACCAGGGTCCGCCGGCCCAGGACAAGGGGACCCCGCGGGCATTTGATCTCCTGAATGCCGGTCTTTTCCCATCTGTCCAGGGCAGCTTGAATAGCGACGGCCAGCTTGTTTAAGCCAAAATACTGCCGGGGCAGCTTTTCTACCAGAAGCTCCAGCTGGCGTCTGGTGGCAAAGAGCAGGACATCGGTCTTCTCGATCGACCAGCCGGCTACGCCTGCCGCCATGGCCGCCTCGCCGCCCCGGGCCAGCATTTCTTGTTTTAAGATATTGGCCGCCCTGGCCGGTACATCTTTTAGCTTGAGGCAGTAATGCAGGGCCTTGGGCACCATCAGCTCAATACCCCGGGCGTCAACGCCAATCTCCGCCATCAATTTTTGGGCCGTTGCTGCATCGGGAATGTTGATTATTTCTATGGTTTCATGCCAGGACACATAAATCATCCTCCGCATATATTATACCATTCTCTACACCTGGCAGTAAAAACCCCACCCGCAGGGGGGTGGGGTCCAGGCAAGGAATTATCAAGGGCTCTACCCTAGAACAGTCCGGTGATAACGCCGTCGGCATCAATATCAATATTGCAGGCTGCCGGGCGCTTGGGCAGGCCGGGCATGGTCATAATGGTACCGGTAATGGGGACGATAAAGCCGGCCCCCGCTGAGAGCCTTACCTCGCGGACGGTAATGGTAAAGTTCCGGGGCCGCCCCAGCTTGGTCATGTCGTCAGAGAGAGAGTACTGGGTCTTGGCCATAACCACCGGCAGGTTGCCGTAACCCATGGCTTCAAAACGCTCGATGGCCTTGTCGGCATCCGCCGTGTAATTAACCCCATCGGCGCCGTATATTTCTGTGGCGATTTTATTAATCTTTTCTTTGATGCTGAGGTCCAGTTCATAGAGGGGATGGAAGTTAGACGGTTTTGTTTCAATGGTTTTAAGTACTTTTTGCGCTAGTTCAATGCCGCCGGCGCCACCTTTAGCCCAGACTTCGGACAGGGCCACTTCGGCTCCGGCTTTGTTGCACAGGTCATAGAGGAGGTTTAATTCAGCTTCCGTGTCGGTGGGGAAGGCGTTAATGGCCACCACGGCCGGTACCCCGAATTTGCCAACGTTTTCAATATGCTTCTCCAGGTTCTCAAACCCCTGACGCAGGGCTGCCAGGTTTTCCGTGGCCAGATCCGATTTCGGTACGCCTCCGTGCATTTTGAGGGCGCGGACGGTGGCGACAATGACGGTAACGTCGGGTTTGAGACCGGCATAACGGCACTTGACGTTATAAAACTTCTCGGCCCCCAGATCGGCGCCGAAACCGGCCTCGGTTACAACATAGTCAGCCAGCTTGAGGGCGGTCCTGGTAGCGGTTATACTGTTGCAGCCGTGGGCGATATTGGCAAAGGGACCGCCGTGGACGAAGGCGGGGGTGTTCTCCAGGGTCTGAACCAGGTTTGGTTTAATAGCATCCTTCATCAGCAGGGCCATGGAACCCTGGGCTTCCAGGTCACCAGCAGTTACGGGCTTGCCGTCATAGGTATAGCCGACGACAATACGGCGGAAACGCTCCTTCAAGTCCATGAGGTCGCTGGCCAGGCACAGGCAAGCCATGACTTCCGAGGCTACCGAGATATCGAAACCGGTCTCCCGGGGGACACCGTTGGCTTTACCGCCCAGGCCGATAACGACATTGCGCAGGGCGCGGTCATTGAGATCAATAACCCTTCTCCAGGTAACGGTCCTGGGATCGATGTTTAAAGCGTTGCCCTGCTGGAGGTGGTTGTCGACCATGGCCGCCAGGAGGTTATGGGCATAGGTGACAGCATGGATGTCACCGGTAAAGTGCAGGTTGATGTCTTCCATGGGTACAACCTGGGCATAACCGCCGCCGGCAGCGCCACCTTTGATGCCGAAACTGGGACCCAAGGAGGGCTCCCGCAGGCAAACCATAACCTTTTTCCCCAGGCGGGCCAGGGCGTCTGTGAGACCGACACTGGTGGTCGTTTTACCTTCACCGGCAGGGGTGGGGGTAATGGCCGTGACCAGGATGAGCTTGCCATCGGGTTTATCCTTGAGCCGGCGGTAGACATCAAGGGAGATTTTGGCCTTGTATTTACCATATAGCTCCACTTCATCTTCCTCAATGCCTAGAGCCCGGGCCAGCTCCATAACGGGTTTCATTTTGGCCGCCTGGGCGATTTCAATATCGCTGGGTATGTTGGCCAATTTGAACACTCCTTTCAATTCAAAAAAATGTACATCCACCCGGGTGGATATTAGTGAAATTCTACACAAAGTCCAAATTTCCTGCTGACCCAGCTACTTTATTTGAGTTCTAACCCCCTTACCCTGTACCTGCCCGGACTATCATTCCTAATTATACACGTTTCTTTGCAAAAAACAAACAATTAATTTTTGTGCTTCATAACAGCAGAAAAAGCAAATATCTTAACCTTTTGCGTTCTCACCAGGTTCGGGTGCAATAATGACTGGAGGGCTGTCAAGGAGTAAAGCCTGCCTCGCTACTTCCAGAACGGCTTCCCCGGGAGCAGGGCCTAAAACGCCCCTGCTTATCTGAATGTTAAAGGTCCTGGCAGCTGCACGGACCGTCTCCAGGACCCGCAGCAGGGGAAAGGCCTGCCAGTCCAGGAGGTGGACTACCACGGCAGTTTCCCGGCCGGCTTCCTGCCCCCTGGCAGCGATTGCTCCCCCTCCTTTCTGGTTAAGGACCCGGGCCAGGTGGTAGGCCACCCGGACGTCGTCGGTACTGAGATAAAGGGTATAGTCCAGGACCTTCACCCCTCCTCACCACCCTTTGACGTACATTCCTTAATACTATTCGAGAAGAAAACCTTCCCTGGCAAGGTTGCCGGCAATTATATCTAAAATATCTTCCCTGGCTGCTTCCACGGTATGCAGGTGCACACCATTGTTCGTAAGGGTATACAGGGGCCGCGCTCCGCTGGCCTTTAAATCGGCGACAAATTTTTGGACATCATAACGGGAGGCGAGCATCAAGTAACCGCGGATTTCCCCGTACAGGGGGTGTTCTACCACGACATCAATTACCTTTCCCCCGCAATCGACTATTATCTGCAATTCCTGCTCCAGGCCGGCCAGGTCATGCTGGCAGGCAAAAACACGCTGGCAACGGGTATCCGGACCCGGTAGGAGATAGCCCTGGGGAGTAGCCAGGATATTGTATCCTGCCGCCCGCAATACGGCCACGTCCTGGACAATAACCTGGCGGCTGACGCCAAGGAGGGCAGCCAGCTCGGTGCCCTTGCGGGGCTGGTTATTATCTAAAAGTTCGAGGATCCTCTGCCGGCGTTCACTGGCTTTCATGAAGCTTTCAGGCCTCCATTAAAGAAAAAGACCGGATTACACGGCCTGTTCTTCCCCCAGTTCGCCGGGGGTAAAAAAGAGGGCTATTTCCCGGGCCGCACTGGCCGGGGAATCCGAACCATGAATAACATTCTTGCCCACCTCAAGGGCATAGTCCCCGCGAATGGTACCGGGAACGGCATCTTTTGGATTGGTGGGACCCATCATCTGCCGTAAACCGGCAATAACACCGGGTCCCTCTAAAACCATGGCCACCACCGGACCCGAGGTAATGTGGCTGATAAGCTCCTGGTAAAAGGGTTTGCCCTGGTGCTCGGCATAATGCCTGGCTGCCAGTTCCGGCGTTAGCCGCAGCATTTTCAGGGCTACAATCCGGTAGCCTTTGAGCTCAAACCTGCTGATAATAGCCCCGATGAGGCCCCGTTCCACCCCCTCGGGTTTAATCATGGCAAAGGTGCGTTCCACTACCATACTCCTTTCAAACAATGAAGATAAGTTAATTTGATCGGCAGTTCCTTATGGGGACCATCGCCTGTGGTGCTTTCAGTTCCTGCCCCGCCGGACGCTACTGGCTGCTGGCTTTCCTTTGGCAGGTTCTCTTGCTTGTTGCCTTCCGGGTTGCGCTCGTTATAGGCTTCAATAATCGCTGTAAATTCTTCGGCTTCCAGGGTTTCCTTTTCCATTAATGCCCTCGCAACCAGGTGTAGTTCGGCCATATGCTTTTGGAGGAGTTCTTTGGCCCGGTTGTAGCATTCATCAATGATGCGGCGGGCTTCCTTGTCGATGGAAAAGGCTACTGCTTCGCTATAATTACGGTCCCGGGCTATATCACGGCCCAAAAAGACGGTTTCTTGCTTACGGCCGAAGGTCAGGGGGCCCAGTTCATCGGACATACCAAACTCGGTGATCATTTTACGCACCAGTTCTGTGGCCCGTTCCAGGTCATTCTGGGCTCCTGTACTGACTTCCTTTAGTACCAGGGCTTCAGCAACCCGCCCCCCAAGGAGCATGGTCACCTGGTCCAGGATCTGGGACTTGGTCATATAGCGGCGATCTTCCTTGGGCAGGAGCAGAGTATAACCTCCAGCCCGCCCGCGGGGGATAATAGAGACTTTATGCAGGGGATCGGTATGGGGCAGATAATGGCCAAGGAGGGCATGCCCGGCTTCATGGAAGGCTACCAGCCTTTTTTCATAGTCGCTGATAACCCTGGATTTTTTCTCCGGGCCGGCTATAACCCTCTCAATGGAATCCTCCATCTCTTCCATGCCGATCTTGCGCTTACCGCGCCGGGCAGCCAGTAAGGCCGCTTCATTAACCAGGTTGGCCAGGTCGGCACCGGTAAAGCCCGGCGTCCGCCGCGCCAGGACATCAAGGTCCACGGTATCATCCAGGGGTTTTCCGCGAACATGGACCTTTAAAATTTCTTTCCGTCCTACTACATCAGGTACATCGACCACTATCTGGCGGTCGAAACGCCCCGGGCGCAGGAGGGCAGGGTCCAGAATATCGGGCCGGTTGGTGGCCGCGATGATAATAATCCCTTCGTTGGCATTAAAGCCGTCCATTTCTACCAATAATTGGTTTAAAGTTTGTTCCCGTTCATCGTGACCGCCGCCCAGACCGGCACCCCTCTGGCGACCCACGGCATCAATCTCATCAATAAAGACAATACATGGTGAATTCTTTTTGGCCTGCTCAAAGAGATCTCGTACCCGTGAAGCACCTACGCCAACAAACATTTCTACAAAATCAGAACCGCTGATGCTGAAGAAGGGTACCCCTGCTTCCCCGGCAACGGCCCGGGCCAGCAAAGTTTTCCCTGTCCCCGGAGGACCGTAAAGAAGGACACCTTTGGGGATCCTCGCCCCCAGTTCATTAAACTTGCGGGGATTTTTGAGAAACTCCACGACTTCTTCTAATTCCTCTTTAGCCTCATCGGAGCCGGCAACATCGTTAAAGGTGACCTTGCGTTTTTCATCAGTATGCAACCGCGCCCGGCTCTTGCCGAACTGCATCACGCGCGAGCCGCCTCCCTGGGTCTGCTGCATCATAAAGAATACCAGACCCACCAGGAGGAGAATCGGCAGCAAACTCCCAAGTAAATTTGTCCACCAGGGTGGTTGCGGCGGTAGCTGGGCTTTGACAGTGACCCCCTTCGCGGTAAGTCTGTCAATCAGGTTGGCCGCCGCAGGTGCATTGACTGTAAACCGGGTATTATTTTTCAACAGCCCATCAATTTTAATAATGCTATCATGAGGTGTTAAAGTAACTTCCTGAACCTGACCCTGATCTACTGCCTGGTAAAAGCGGGTCAAATCCCATTCTTCAACAGCCCGCTCTGTTGGCGTCGATAACCTGATGATGGAAACGGCCAGTAATACTATGAGCAGATATACGGTCAGGTTCTTAAAAATTCGATTCAACGGGTCACCCTCCTCTTACCCCGCCCTGCATCTTATAGCTATATATTGTAGCATACGGTAAATATGATTGCAATTTAAGTTTTTACTTTAATCTTGCATGGCCAGGGTTCCAGTTTTAGATGCAGGGCCAAGCGGGTTGCCGGCGTAATTTTAAAATCTTCGGCCAGGCGTAAACCGGCCACCCACGCAATACGCCGCCCGCTTACAATTAAGGGCACCAGGCGACGCCTGGCTGCCGGTAAATGAATATCGCTGAAAAAATCCTGGAGTTTCTTGTTGCCGGTAAGACCCAGGGGCCGGAAATAATCCCCGGGCTGCCAGTTACGTACCACCAGGGGTTTTTCTGTTTTTTCCCAGTCCAGCCAGGCCTCATCTTCCCCGCCTTTAAAAACGGAAGGCGGTTCGGCCAGCTCGGCGCGGATGGCCTGACCCAGCTCTGGTAAAGGCGTTAACCCCGGTACCTGCAGCGGGTAGGAAAAAGTTATGGCCTGTTGCTTTTCTGCCGGTACCAGCAGGATTAACTCCGCCCCCCCGGCCTCTACCCTTAAATGCCCCGGCCAGGTAATGGTGCCACCCCGGAAAGCTATTTCCCTGGCCCCTTCCACCTGGTCGAAGCTTACCTTTCTCCCCAGGGAGGTAGCCGCAAGGCGCAAAACGCGGCGCTGGATTCCCGGGGGGAGAGATATCCACTTCTCCCGGTCCAAGGCCAGGCAGCCGGGCTCCTGGCGTATTTTTATCCTGGTAAAGGCTTCTTCGGCCAGATTAGCCAGGATCTCTTCTTCCTCCTGCAGGATAACGGCGGTCCGGCTTAAGGTTCGGACAATGGCCGGGTTAAATTCCCGGGCCAGGAAGGGCAATAACTGGTGTCGGATTTTATTACGCCGCAAGGTGACGTCCCGGTTGGTAAAGTCCTGGCGGGGTTCAAGGCCATGCCGGCGGCAGTAGTCCTCTATTTCCGCCCGGGAAATAAAAAGCAACGGCCTGATAACCTGGCCGCGCTGGGGCAGCATAGCTTTAAGCCCCGTCAGGCCGCTCCCCCGCAGGAGATTTAATAAAACCGTTTCGGCCTGGTCTTCGGCCTGATGGCCAACGGCAATTTTACCGGCCCCGACCGCAGCGGCAACTTCCAGGAAAAAGCGGTAACGTACTTCCCGGGCTGCTTCCTCCAGGGATAGGCGGTGCTCCCGCTGGTAGGCAGCCACATCCCGGCTCTCTATTGTTACCGGCAGGCCCCATCTCCCTGCTAGTTTACGAACGTATTCGGCATCGGCAGCCGCCTCCGGCCGTAACCCGTGGTTTAAATGGGCGACATGCAGGCTATGGCCAAATTCATCCTGTAACGCCCGCAGGCTGTGCAACAGCGCCAGGGAATCCGGCCCCCCGGATACCCCCACCACTACTTTATCCCCTGGTACCAGGAGACCGTATCGCCGTACTGTTTGCCGGACCCGGTCGAGCATAAAGGTCCACCCTCAAAGGTCTTCATATCGCCTTTATTTCGGCATGACGGGCCTTTTTCCTGCTTCATCTGGTGAGTTTTTCCTTAATTAAAATACATTATACGCCCGTCCTTTCTATCCTGGCTACCATGACTGTCATATCATCCCTAGGCTTGCCATCGACGAGGGCCCGTGCCTGTTTTAATAGACGGTCGGCTATTTCCTGAGGCCGGGCATCGCCTACCCGCTGTAAAGCTTTAGCCAGCCATCTTTCCTTTTCGTTTATGTCCCGGTGAGCTTCCAGGACACCGTCGCTGACCATGACCAGCAAATCGCCTTCCTGCAGCTCTTCGCGCATGGGTTCCAACTGCAGGTCTTCCAGGATCCCTACCGGCAAAGAGTGGCTACTCAAGGTTTTGACCAGGCCATCCCGTTGGATAAAGGTGGGACACGCTCCCAGTTTATAAAATTCAGCCGTACCGTTACCACAGTTGATTAAAGTCAGATCGCAGGTAGTAAAGCTCTCTTGGGGTGTTCTTAACAGGAGGATCATATTAACGGTCCGCAGGGTCTTTTCCGGAGTAAAGCCGGCTGCCAGCAGGTCGCGCACCAGTTCGATGGCGGTAGAGCTTGTTTCAGCAGCCTCCCGCCCGGCGCCCATGCCGTCTCCCAGGACCAGAAGCTGCCTCCCGGGTTCCAGGTTGGCTACCAAACAGGCATCGCCAGAAACATCTGCCTTGTAGCGGGGCGTAGCCGCCGTCCCAACGGTGAGCTTCCACCGCGGTGATTCCCTTCCTTCCTCTTCCCCGACCCCTGCTTTGGCCTTCCCTTCCACCAGCATTGCCGCCAGGGTTTCAAAGGTGGCCGCCAGCCAGGTATTCAGGCTGTTCTCTGCTGGAAGGACTTGCATTTTGCTGGCCTCGCTTATCAACGCCGCCAGGAGTTCCCGGCAACGGCTGCAACGTGAGGCCAGCCATTCAGGTATATCGGCTGTTGTCAGGCAGCCATGGCTTCCCTTTTGTAATAGTTCCTGCAGCAAGGTTACCATTTGCACGCCTTCCAATTCCCAGCAGACCTTGCCGGCCGGGCAACCACGGCAGGTGGCCCGGGCTACCTGGCGCACGGTAACCTCGGGACTTTCCTTAAAACCGGTAAATTTAAGGCTCCGCGCCAGGCTTTTCAAGGCCTTCCTTAATGCCTCCTGCCGTCCGTGGTCTTCTTTAAGCGCCGGCGTGCTTACCGGTGCGGCAAGGAATCTCTGCAGGTTGTTGATCAGGAAAGAAGGAGTAGCTACCAGGGCCAGGGCGACCAGTACCCCTTCCTTTAAAGCCGCCAGGACACTTTCTTGTCCAAGGAAATAGTTGGCTAAAAGCAGGTGGGCCAGCAGGAAGCCGCTGATAACCCCCGGTTTGCCCAGGCTTTTTAGAGAACCGGCAATTAAACCGGCAAAAGCGAGAAGCCCTGCCAGGGCCGGCGTCACCAGCTGGGAGAGGCTGGGCAAAAAGCCGACCGCCGCCCCGGCTGC